>Ga0308018_10000012_pt1 | contig 91755 bp, 82 predicted proteins | sample Neamet282_FD_203130 | JGI IMG/M metagenome (GOLD analysis project Ga0308018, IMG submission 203130) | Marine microbial communities from water near the shore, Antarctic Ocean - #282 | ecosystem: Environmental > Aquatic > Marine > Unclassified | place: Southern Ocean | collected 2014-10-01
GGATGAGCTTCTTACGGAGCAGCTCAAGCGACTGACTGGCCGCGATGTGCCCGTCCACTACGACAAGATATTTTCTGATCGGCAGGGGGCGCAGGTCCGCAGCCGCGTGAACTCTGCGCTCAAGACACCGGGCACCGTGATCGCCCTGGTCTTCAACTTCGTAGACCTCATGACCCATGGTCGGTCCGAGTCTCCGATTCTCATGGAGGTCGCCCGCGACGAAGCCGCGCTGCGTGACCTGACGAGAGCCTGGTTCGAGCGCTCGACTGCCTTCGACGTGTTGCGTGAGGCCGCCCGGCGAGGACACAAGGTCATTCTCACGACAGACCACGGGTCGATTCTTTGTCAGCACCCGTCGACGGTCTTCGCGCGACGGGACGCGACCAGCAATCTCCGTTACAAGTTCGGACAGGACCTTCGCGCCGAGGTAGGGGCGACAGCATTCACCACGCGTGACGAGAAGGATCTCCGTCTCCCGGCAGGCCGGCTCGGAATGTCCTATCTGGTGGCGCGGGATGACTATTTTTTCGTGTATCCGACGAAGCTCCGCGAATACCAAGCGCGGTACCGCAACTCATTCCTTCACGGCGGCATCAGTCCCGAAGAGATGATTGTACCGGTCGTCAGCCTTACACCGCGGCCGTAGCCGCGGCGATCGGACGACTCTTGCCGTGGTGCTCTACCGTCGGATTCTGACATTTCTGCGGCCCCAGATCCGGACAGTCATGCTCGCGGTCGGGGCGGCGGCTCTCTACGCGGTGTTCGACTCGGCCGTATATGTGCTCCTTATTCCGTTCGTCGAGGCGCTCTTCATCGGTGGCGGCGCCTCCCAGGCAGGAGGCGGAAGCGCGATGCAGCGCCTGCTGGACGGAAGCGTCTATCGGTGGGTCGATCTCGAGGGCGACCCGCTCGTAGCGATCGGCCAGATTATCGTTCTGATCATCGGCGTGTTTTTTTTCAAAAATCTTTTCGCATTCAGTCGCACCTACCTGCTTGCTAGAGCGGAGCAGGGGGTGAATCGAGACCTACGGGACACCGTGTACGACCACATGGTGCAACTCGACCTGACTTTTTTTGGCCGCACCCGGACGGGGCAGATTGTGAGTCGCCTCACGACGGAAATCGAGCAGTTCCGAATGCTGGTGACTCGGGAGATGTCTCGGATGGTGTCCGCCGTCTTCGAGTTCATCGTGGCGTTGTTCATGATGCTCCTGATCTCGTGGAAGCTCACGGTGGCAGCATTCATCGTAATCCCCGCTGCGATGGGCGTATGGGGCCCGCTCGTGAACGTGCTGCGCCGTCGAGATCGGCGGGTGCTGCACCTTGGCGCTGAGGTGAATTCACACATCCTCGAGACGTTGGCGGGTATTCGTCTGGTGAAGTCGTCCTCTGCTGAGCAGCGAGAGCAGGAGCGCTTCCACGGTCTCACCCGTGAGTATTTCTCGCAGTTCATGCGGGCCGAGCTTGCCCGCGCGCTTGCCGCACCGATGACCGAAATGCTGGCGGCTGCCGGGACGGTGATTCTGCTCTGGTACGGGGCGCGGTTAGTGGTAGGTGGAGAAATTTCCGGAGCACACTTTGTGGGATTCCTTGGCCTATCTCTGAAGTTGTATGCCCCGGTGAAGAACGTTGCGAAGTTTCCGGCGACGGCTCAGCCGGGACTCGTTGCAGCAGAACGCGTCTTTGAATTTCTCGATGCGCCGATCGAGATCCAGGACAAGGTGGATGCCGCCCCGCTCGCAGCATTCGGTGAGGCGGTCGAGTTCGATTCAGTGAGCTTCTCGTACCGCGACGAGGCTCCGGCCCTGAGGGACGTATCCTTCACTGCGCCGCGAGGGTCCGTCATCGCGCTGGTTGGGCCGAGTGGGTCGGGTAAGAGCACAATAGTCGATCTCCTTGCTCGGTTTTTCGAAGTCGGGTCAGGTGCAGTTCGCATCGATGGCCGGGACGTTCGTGACCTCCGCGTCGCGGACCTGCGCGGTCTGTTGGGGATCGTATCTCAGGACACGATTTTGTTTCACGATACAGTGCGAGCGAACATCGCTTACGGCCGACCGGATGCGACGCTGGAGCAAGTCGAAGCCGCCGCGCGTGCCGCCAACGCACACGAATTCATCGCGTCGATGGGGGATGGGTACGAGACCGTGGTGGGAGAACGAGGGGTCGAGCTCTCGGGAGGGCAACGCCAACGGCTCGCGATTGCCCGGGCGCTGCTACGAGATCCACCGATCCTCATTTTTGACGAGGCGACGAGCGCCCTCGATACCGAGTCGGAACGGCTGATTCAGGATGCAATCGAACGCCTTCTCAAGGGGCGCACCGTGTTTGTCGTGGCGCATCGACTCTCGACCGTGAGGCGGGCCGATCAGATCCTGCTTCTCGACGGAGGCGAGATCGTGGAGCGTGGAGATCATGCTACACTGATCGCGCAAGGCGGCCGATACAAGCGGTTGTATGATCTCCAGTTTCAGGACGTGCGAGTCGCGGAATGAGCGGGCCTCCTGACGCGGTGACGGTCCCTTTCCGGCATCGATTGGAGCACCTGGCCTTTCGTTTACTTAGGGCGAAGTGGGCGTTTCTGCCCGAGGAAATGGCCATCCGCTTCGGTGCGGTGACAGGCTGGCTCGCCGGGTCGGTGCTTCGAATCCGGCGACGGGTGGTCGATGAGAATCTGCGAACTGCGTTCCCTGAAGAATCCCTGGCGTGGCGCCGGAGGGTGGCGCGCCAGTGCTACATGCACCTCGGCCGCGAGGCCGCCATGCTGTTTCGGATGCACCGGTGGTCCTGTGCGGAGATCGCGGACCGCATTCGGTTCGACAACCTGTCCGTCGTCCAGGAGGCGGCTGACCAAGAGCAGGGCATTATTGTTCTGACCGCCCACTTGGGGAACTGGGAGATGGCTGGAGCGGGCCTCGCCGCTAGGGGATTCCCCATCGATGTCGTCGGAAAAGGGATGGCGAACCGCCGCTTCGAGCAGGACCTGTTCACAACGCGTGAGTTGCTTGGCATGCGGGTGATCGAGATGGCTGCTGCGCCGAAAGGCGTCTTGCGATCTTTGGGCCGCGGGCGCGTCGCGGCCCTCCTGGGCGATCAGAACGCGCATCGCGATGGGATCTTCCTTCCCTTCTTCGGCTGCGATGCCGCGACGGCACGCGGCCCGGCCGTGTTCGCGCTTCGGACGGGGGCTCCTGTTTTCGTCGGATTCGCGGTTCGGGACCCAGGGTGGCGGCAGACCTATCTCCTCAAGGCTCGGCGGCTGGAGTACGACGTGACTGGGGACCTCGAGGCCGATACACGGAGCTTGTTGCTCGCCTACCACGAGGTTCTGGAGGAGGCGATTTGCGAGACTCCCGAGCAATATTTTTGGCAACACAAGCGCTGGAAGACACGTCCGACTTAGGAACAGCGACAGAAGCGCTAGTTTAAGATGCTTTACACTTCACTCTTCGACGCTACGGCCAGAATCGTGATCTACGTCTGCATTCCCACCCACAATGAAGCCGAGACCATCGGCGTCCTCCTATGGAAGACGCGGAAGGCGATCGGCGAATTCGGTCGGGACTACCGGATCGTCGTACATGACGATGCGTCCAGCGATGATACGGCTGAGGTTCTCCACCGGTATCGGCGATCGGTCCCGCTCACGATTCTCAGCTCTGAGAAGCGCATCGGGTACGGTCGTTCAGTCGAAAAGCTTCTCCGCCATGTGCGGGACGAAGCGTCGTATCCGAAGCGTGACTGTGCGGTCGTCATGCAGGGGGACTTCTCGGAGTCGCCGGACGATGTCGTCACCCTCGTGAAGATCCTGGAGGGAGGCGTGGACATCGTTGCGGGTGACGGAACCGGTGTCGAAGACCCGGATCCTGCCGTGCGCGCTGTGCGCTGGGCTTCTAAGCGGTTCCTGAACAAGGTTGTGTCAGGTGCCCCGATTGCCGATCCCCTCGGCGGATTGCGCGCGTATCGTGTCATCGTGCTGAAGAAGGCCCTGAGGGATCGGACCGAATCCGATCCGTTGACCCGTTCTGACGGATGGGCTGCCAACCTCGAGCTCCTCACGGCGCTTGTGCCCTACGCGCGTCGAATCTCAGAGGTGCCGTTTCGGAGGCGCTACGATCTACAGGCGCGCCCGACCCGTTTTCGCCCGTTAAAGACTTTCTTCGAGTTGGCCAAGTTGCCGGCGTCCAAGTGGCCGCCAGTGGGTCCGGAGGCTGCGTGAACCCGCAGGGTCTAATCGGCCGCCGCGTGTTGGTGTCGATGGGGCTGTCCGTTGTGGTCGCTGCTGCCTGGTTCGTTTTTCTGCCCATGGCGTCGCATGCTCAGACGCCTCGGGACCTGGTCGTTGATTCGCTCCGTTCGGCCTACGGCCTGAGTGACGCGAGTGGCGTGACAACGGAAGCCGACGTGCCAGCGGATCCTTTTGCGGCGCGCGCGCCATTCGGGCCGGGTGAGCATCTCGTCTACAAAGTGAAGGTCGGAATTTTTGGTGTGGGTGAAGGTTACATGGCTGTGACCGGGGTCGAGGACCACGACGGCAATCCCAGTTATAAGGTCGAGATGACCATTCGGGGAAGCTTGGGTCCGGCGAAGGTGAACGACGTCTACCAGAGCTGGTTCGATGTCTCCACGCTCCAGACCTGGCGGTATATCCGCGACATCGATGAAGTGGGCTACCAGAGCTACCGACACTGGGAGTTCTTCCCTGATCGGATGCGGTGGGAACGCCAGGACAATGACGAAGCGGGTGACCTCGGTTCGGCGCTCCCGCTCGACGAGATCGCGTTCATCTACTTCTTGCGGACGCTCCCGCTCGAAGTCGGCAAGTCGTATACGTACAACCGCTACTTCAAAGACGACGGGAACCCGGTCACCGTACGGGTCCTCCGGAGAGACCAGCGGGAAACGGAAGGTGTTCGCTACAACACGATCGTGGTCGCGCCCGAGATCCGGTCTTCCGGACTCTTTGCAGAAGGTGGCAGTGCGGAGATCCACCTGACGGACGATGAGCGACGGATTCCCGTGTACGTGAAGTCAGACATTCCGAACTTCCCGGGTTCGCTGACGCTGCACCTAAGGTCCGTCCAGGAGGGCGTGCCGCTGCATCCGGATTCCCGTGCTGCCGCCGCAGATGGCCAGGCGCAGCGGGCTCAGGCACAGCCAGAGGGTCGGCGATAACAGATGGCCGCAACCATGCGGCGGATGCGCCTGAAGTGGGTGCGCCTGATTGTCATCCCATTCTTTTTGTTTGCGACGACGACGGTTGAACTTCTTGTTGTCGGGGCAGCACTAACCGTGCTGGGGTTGTTCATTCGAGGCTGGTCCGCAGGGACGATCCACAAAGACGAGGAACTGGCCACGTCAGGTCCTTACGCGTTCACGCGGAATCCCCTCTACCTGGGGAGTTTTTTCATTGGCGCCGGAGTGGCCGTTGCAGGAGGTCACTGGGTCTGGCCGCTCATATTTCTCGCCTTCTACACGGCGGTCTACACGCGCACTATGGCGGGTGAGGCGGCGCACCTTAATGAACTGTTCCCGGCCGAGTACGGCGCCTACGCATCGGCCGTGCCCGGCTTCGTCCCACGGTTCACGCCTTACTGCCCGCCCGGAGATGTGGCAGGGCAGACGGAGGGCTTCGGGTGGCCCCAGTATCGGCGCAATCGAGAATGGGAGGCGTCCCTGGGTGCGCTTGCCGCGTTTGCGATCCTCTCAGCGAGAGCGTTCTGGGAATAGCTCAGGCCCCTCCGGATCGGTGCTGTTCAGGTGAGGGTTTTGTGGTCGTACGGTTCAGCGTCCTGTTAGGCGCCGCGTGCCGTGAGAGCTGCTTCGATGGCCTTGGCTAAAGAGGCGGGTAACGAGACGGCTCTCTCGGCATGGGGCAATGACATGACCTCAGCGCCGGTCAGAATCGCGGCGGTTCACTCTGGCGCGGTGGCTGTCGTCCGGCGCGGCTTGCGCAAACGTCTGGGTGGCGGACTCGAGGCGAATTCCCGCCGTGTCACTCATTGCCGGAGTTCCTCTTCATGTTCATGGGGCTGACATATTTGTCGATGGCCAACGACACCTTCGCCAACACATCGTCCACGGTGATCCGTTCCATCCCGTCGCGGTACTCGGGCATCGGTGGATAGGGCTCCCCCGGGTATGCGGCATAGCCGTCCACGACGATGTCCTCGAAGGCTCGGTACGGGCCCGAGCGTCTCGGGTTGGTATATCCGAAGAGGCTTACGGTCGGTGTGCCGAGGGCCCGCCCGATATGCAGGGGGCCTGTGTCGGGTGAGATCAACAACGCGCTACCGTCGATGATCCACATGAGTCGCCTGAGGTCATTCCCAAGCTCGACCTTCACGTCGGCGCCGGTCCTAGCGATCACCTCGTCCGTCATCTGACGCTCGAAGTCCGAAGGTCCGCCGACGATCACCGGTCGCATCCCATGAGTATCCTCGATGCCTTCGAGTACGCGCGCGTATTCCTCGGCCGTCCAGTTCTTTTCGAGCTTGCTCGTAGCGACCACGACCGCGCACGCGGGCCGATCCAGCGAAGCGAAGAACGCTTTCTGCGCGTTCCGCTCCTCGGTGGTGAAGTCGATGTCCCAGGTCACGGGATGCGGGTCGATGCCGAGCGCCTCGAGAAACTCGAAGTACTGATCCTGCACGTGGTGCTGGCCGCTCGCCGAGATTTGACGATTCGTAAAAAGCCACTGCCCGTCTCGCGCCCTGAGTCGATCGAATCCGAGCTTGATCCGCGCCGGAGCCAGCCAGGTGATCAGTCCGGCCTTGAAGTACACTTGGAGTCCGATCAGTAGATCGAAGTGGCGCCCACGCATCGCACGCCGGATCTCCTGGAAGCCAGCCAAGGCTTTCCACCCCTTGCATCGGTTGAACACGATGAAATCATCGATCGCTGGGTGATCTCGGACCATCAGGTACGGGATCGGCTGTATCACCCAGGTTATCCGGCAGTCGGGCCAGTGCCGTTTCAACGCAGCGGCAACCGGCAATACGTGCACTGCATCTCCGATGGCGGAGAGCATAACGATACAGATCTCGCGGGGCGGCGGACCGGTCCAGCCTTCGGGTCCCAGATCTCCGAGCGTGGTGGTCGGTACCGACTCCCTCACAGTTCTTCCAGGCGCGTCGTGAGTGCTGCCTCGATTTCCGAGTCCCGAAGCGCCTCCCCGGTAGGCGTGCCGATTTTTATGATAGAGCGGGTGAGCCGAACCTGCATGCGCTCCGCAGCCGACTTGGCTTGTCGCGAGAAGATGCGGGCACGGTCCAGGTCGATCACCCAGGCGCCTGCGTCGTCCTCTGGGCGAGAACTATCTTGCCACTCTTGCAACAGGACGTTCCGAGCATTGAGGTCAACGTGGAAGATCCCGGCGCTCCCGAGCCGACGAATCAGTCCGCCCGCACGAGCCATGGCAACCAGCCATCCCCGCGTTCCGTCCGTTTCCTGAAGCACGTCGGCCAGTGTTTTGGCTGAAGGTACGACCTCGGTGACGAGGTCGCATCGGTAGTAGGGGCCGTCGGCATACGTTGCTCCGGCCACGACGGACGGCGTGGGTATCCCTCTGCGTCCTGCGACCACCGAAGCTTCGAGCTCGCGGAAGGGTCGCGGATGGCCAGTGCGCAGGTACCGGTCCGACATGTGCATGGCCATCGCGCCCCCGCGGCGATAATGCCTGACGGCCCATCGAGGAGCAGCCGTGGGGCCAGAAGCAGCGGCTGGAACCGAGTAGACTAGCCCCCGGCCGGAGTAGGGGATCGTCTCTTCCCGATCAACGGCCCAGTCGTGCAGCGTGCGGCCCTTAGCTAGGACGGCCGTACACCATTCGGAGGAATTTCCCCAGACCCAAGCTCTGCCCGTTCCCGACCGTACGTCCTCGTACCCCGTGGGCAGACGCTTTGTGATGCGACCTTCGAGGGAGGCCCTGCCCGACATCAGGCTGTTGCCTGGCCCTCCGGAACCTCCATCAGATAGACGCCCGGCCCCTCGAGTGTCTGGCCCTTCACCTTTACCCGAAAGGTGTACTGCCCTGCGTGCGGAAAGATCACGCCCTCCATCGGCATGATGAGCTGGCTTCGGGCCGGCGGCTGGTCCTCCTCCGGGCGGTGTACCTCAGTCTCGCCTTCGACCGTTAGCGAGATGTCTCCATCATCGTCTTCGAGGTCTGCCTTGAAGAGGTACCGACCATGATCCTCACGAGTCCACTCGACCACGAGGACGAGAACCAGGCGATCTTGTTTCGCGGGGAATCCTGGCGCGGAGAGGTCGTGGAACACGCCGTGGATGTCGATCTTGCCTTCGGTTGTGGGCCGAGCGTCATCGCAAACGGCCGAAAAGCGGAGATGCATTCCTGTCCTTTATGAGTTCGGGCTGGAGGGTGTGCCCCATCCGCCGCCGCCTGGCGATCGGATACTGATCACATCATTGGCTTCGACAGAAAAGGTCGTCTTTCCGTCGAGATGCTGCTCTACCCCATCTCGAATCAGGACGTTCTCGCCGGTGGCCCCATCGCTGCCGCCCTGCATACCCGACGGACCAACGATTCGCCGTTCGCAAAGCAGGGCCACTCGCGCCGGGCAGAGTACCTGGAGATCGCGCCTCAGGCCGTCGCCACCCCGGTGAAGGCCTGATCCGCCCGAGTCGCGACGAATACCGTAGGCGGTGATGCGGAAAGGATACGCGTGCTCCAGTGCCTCGATCGGCGTGTTGAGGGAGTTGGACATGTGTACGTGAACGCCGCTGAGGCCATGTCCGGAGGGGCCAGCGCCCATGCCACCACCTACCGTCTCGTAGTAGGCGAAGGGCTTGTCGGTAGTCGGGTCCGTTCCTCCGACCGTTGTGTTGTTCATCGTCCCCTGGGACAGCGCGGGCATCAGATGCGGGAGAGCTTCGCCGAAGGCGCGAAGGAGCACGTCGGTTATGCGCTGACTCGTCTCCACGTTTCCAGCAGCCACCGAGGCAGGCGGTCCGGCATTGACGAGACTTCGCTCGGGGAGGACGAGCTCGACTGCGGACATCGATCCACCGCCAGCCGGTAGAGGCTCGCCAAGGAGTGCCTCTACGACGCAGCGCACCACGTACCTCGTGGCCGACGAGGTGATTGCCGCGACGGCGTTTACTCCACCCGGGACTTGAGGTGAGGTGCCCGCGAAGTCAATCGTGAGCCGGTCAGCCTTCAGTGTCATGGTGGCAATGATCGGGACCGGCCCCGAACCGAATCCGTCATCCTCAATGGAGTCCTTCCCGACATAGACCCCGTCTGGAATTTCGGAGAGACCTGCCGCGACGAGACGATCTGCATATGCGATCAGTGCATCCATTGCGGCGAGCGTCGCTTGTGCGCCCCGCCTCGCGGCGATCTCGAGCAGGCGGGTCGAGCCGGTATGAAGTGCGGCGAGCTGTGCGTCGAGATCTCCGGCCCGCTCAACCGGTGTGCGGACGTTTGCGAGGAGGGTCAGCCAGAGGGCGTCGTTTCGGGTGTGTTTCCTGTACAGCAACACGGGAGGAATGCGCAGGCCTTCCTCGAAGATCTCTCGGGCGAGCGGCATTGAGCCCGGAGTCGATCCGCCGACGTCGCTGTGGTGTGCCCGCGACGCCACGTAACCCAGCAATGCCTCGGCATCGTCGTGGACCGCCGAAATGAGCGTGATGTCGGGAAGGTGTGTGCCGCCTCGAAAGGGGTCGTTCAGAATCACGACATCGCCTGGGTTGAGCGTGCCAAGCTCGGACAGAGCTGCCTCCACACTCATGGGCATCGCCCCCAGGTGCACCGGCATGTGATCTCCAAGCGAGACCGCTTCGCCCGTCGGGCTGAACAGCGCGCACGAGTAGTCTCTGCGTTCCTTGATGTTCGGAGAGAAGGAAGCACGTTTTAGGGCAGCTCCCATCTCCTCCGCCAAGGCTGTGAAGAGGTGTCTGAATACCTCAAGCTCGACCGCGTCTGGACCTTCGGAGCGTACCACCACGACTCCAGTATATCTGAATTCGATTCAAGGTTACGTTATACCGCTGAAGCTAAGATCACGACCCGGTGCGCTGAAGGCGTGCTTGTGCCAATACGATGAATGGAGGGTGATTTGTCCCACGAGAAGCTGCTTGATCGAGCCCGTGACGAGCTGTTCAGTCACGTGCATCGCTGTGGAGTTCTTCGGGCGGAAGTCGAAGATCAGAAGCACTGGATGGACGAGACCATCGACTACATTGGGGAGCGTTATCCCGATTTGGGCGATGCGGATCTTAAAAATCTTCACCAGATCGGCATTCGTTTTTGCAAGCCGGCCATCGCACACGGTTCGGCTAGTGCCTCGAAGTCGATGGAGGATGCCGCGGTCGCTTGATCGGGCATGCTTCGGCAGGCACACCGGAGGCGGGGCGCACAGCGCCCCGGCCTCCGTTTTTTTGTGATTTTGCCTTCAGGAATTTTGTTGGCCAGGCGACATGGCATGTGGGTAGCGGAACGGGATCCATCCCTCTATAATTGCGCCCACTTTTTATCAGGGGTTCCACGGGTTTTTCGGTGTGTGTAGCGCACGCCACAGTCTGACGGTGAACAGGGGGGGTGAACTTGGGAGACGTACTGCAGCTGGGGAACACGCGGCAGCTGCTTAAGCTGTATTACGCAGGTAATCAGATGGAGTCTCCAAACGGGGGCTTTCTGATTTTGCTTGGAGTTCGTTCGCTCGAGGGTGGCTCTGCGATGGGCATTTTTGAGTGCAGCGTCTCTTCGTTGCGCTACGAATTACCGATTCCCAAGGCGACGCGTACCGAGCGTAAGACCGTCAAGGATGCTCTCGCCGCTGGCGAGGAGATGGAATGCCCTCGGCATGGCCCTGAAACGTCTCTCAAGCGGGCCGGCAAAGAGATCGTTTGCGGAAGCTGCGGGATTCCTTTCGCGAAGGTCTGATCGCGCATTCTCCCGGTCTGAATCAGGGTGGTACCGCCTGAATTCGCGCATTAACTTGGGAGGCATTCACACCATTGAGTCCGACCCTGTGGTCGACGAGGGAGCTTAACCACATGCCCGAAGGGTTCCTCAGTTCAGAGGAATACGACGAGCAGGCGCACAAGCTCTACAATGACGGCGACTATGATGGGGCCCTCAAGATGTTGAAAGAGGGTCTCAGCGCGCATCCTAACGCCGTAGAACTCTACGTCGGCCTTGGGTATGCACGATTGGTCCGGGAGGAATATGCTTGGGCTCGCCACGCGTTCGAGCGTGCGGCGGTGCTTGATCCCTCGCATGAAGACGCTCTGGTGGGGCTCGGCGAAACCCTTCTCCTTTTCGGAGAAAGAGCGGAGGCGTTGCGCCTCTTCAATGAGGTTGCTGCGCTCGGATTCGATGACGACATCGAGCTCATGCTGACCATGGGACGGGCGCTGTATCGGGCAGCCATGTACGGCGAATGCCGGGATGTGTTTGCGAAGGCGGCGGCTGGGCGTCCCGACAGTGCCGAAGCCGCGGCGGCCCTCGGCTATGCGCTCCACAGGCTTGGTGATGATGTCGGAGCGGGTCGGCAGATCCGCCGTGCTCTGCGACTCGACGCAGACCTCCATGAAGCTCGTGTGTACCTCGGTCATCTCCTGTATGACCGCGGCGATTGGGAGGGGTCTTTGCGGGAGCTGGAGCGAGTACCGCCCCAAGGGCATTGGGACCCACTTGCGGTGTGGCGGCTCATGGAGTTGAAGCGAACGCTGTGGCACCTCGAGTCGGGTGACTCCCGACTGGCTCCGTGGGAGCAGCGGCTAGGAGAACTTGAAGAGCTCGAGGACCCAATCGATCGTCTTCTCGCCGACGTCGAAGCGAGCATGGGTGCGACGGATCCGGTGCACTACTACGATCCCAGTCAGCTGGAGCTGTTCGAAGGCTCTACCGACGGCGAGGGTGTGCGCGTCATCAGACTCTCCGACGGCCATGTCCTTAGAGGTAGCTGGCGAGACATCGTTCGGCAGATGAGAGACCAGGCCGGTTTCTCGCACGAGACGCTGCCACAGTACATGCGGCGTCTGGCCGAGCGGTGGCACGAACAGCATGGCGTCGAGGTACCGTTTATGGACCCGCGCACGTTTTTACGTGCCGCGGTTGAAGCTGGGTTGATTCGTCTGGAAGTGGAGGAGTAGGCCCGTGTCCGAAGCGGTCTTGGAGAGGTTTTACCGCGCTCTCATTGAGGAGATCCAGACTCAGCGACCTGAGTATCTGACCTCCGCGTTCACCGTAGCGGAGATCTATCAGAATCTGTTGCCGTACGGCTCTCATCGAGACCGGATCGGCGTCGCGATGAACGGCGACTATGAAGACGCGCTCATCCGTCTATTGGCGGGAAGGGGCGGGTACCTGATCCTTGACTCGGAGCCTGCGCTCAAGCTTCTGAAGGCTGAGCTCAAGACCAGTAATCCAAACACCGGCCTGTATCGGGAATTCGCAGCCGTGGAGGTTCGGCTCAATCAGGCGTACCTGGACCTTTCGGCAGCGGCAATGGGCCAACTCCCTGACCTCGCGACACAACTGGACGCAGAAGATCCAGTCACGATGAACGACCTGGCGCCTGCCGGTGGGGTTACTACCGGATCCGATCTCGGCGTCGAGGCCCCCCGGGTCGACATCTTCGCGGACCCGACCGAGGTCGTGCTTGAGAATGTCCCGTCACCGGTCGCTGCCACTCCAGACCCACCTGCGACGGAAGTCGTGGCAAGTGTACCGGATTCCTCGGCACATCGTCAGCCGCTTGCCTCGGAGTTCGTCGAGGAAGCTGCAGCTACCCCGACGATGAGCGAGGAGATCTCGGTCCCTCCCACGGCCACGACCGACGGTGATGCCTGCAAATGGTGCCACTCCGACCTTCCCAACCCGGACACCCTCAACTATTGCCCGTTCTGCGGAACGGATCTTCGGTTGGTTCCATGTGGGTCCTGTGGAGCAGAACTCGGGCCCGGATGGCGCTTCTGCGCGTCCTGCGGTTCTGAGGCGAGCGATTGACTGAGGGTCCATCTGCCCTCCTTCGCAGTGCCCGAGGCCCTGTGCAGTGGAGGGCGCTCGTCGTCGCTGCGATAGCCTCTCTTTCCACCACCGGTTGCGAGCCGGTTGACCCCACCCTAATTCCGGATGCTCAGCTGCAGGCCAAACTGGGCCTGACCGAGGATGATCGAATCCACACGGTTCAGATCTCGACGGGGGTGAGCGAGCGCTCTGATCCAGCCTCAGTGACAGTCTCAGCAGGTGAACTCGTTCAGCTAGTGTCCACGGACTGGTTCGTTCACGAGGTCCGATTCGACGTGGAGGCGATGGCCCCGGACGCTCGCACCTTCCTCGAGCGGACAGGCCAGACCGTATCGCCTCCCCTGCTTGAGGAGGGCAGTCGCTTCGTCCTTTCTTTCGCCAACGCGCCTGTGGGCCGGTACCCATACCTGCTTCAGGGGAATCGCGCGAACGGGCTAGGAGAAATCGTGGTAGCATCGCCCGAGGGAAGGTAGGCTTGCTGGCGCCTCATCTCGGTTATCCTTAGTCTGGCCAACGCTTTCCTGCCTTCCTTCGCACGCTGACCCTCACGCCGAAACATGCCCCGCATCGCGCTTATCCCCGGAGATGGCATTGGGATCGAGGTCGTCCGGGAAGCCCGGCGAATCCTCGAGTTCGTTGCCAGTGCCGAGGCACTACCTGTCGAGATTACGGACTGGGATCTTGGTGCTGACCGTTTCCTCCGTGATGGCATCACCATCACTGATGAGGAATTCCGTTCGCTCGACGAAGATCACGATGCTGTGCTGCTCGGAGCGCTCGGTGACCCGCGTGTGCCGAGCAATCAGCACGCCAAGGACATTCTCCTCGGAATGCGCTTCAGGCTAGATCTTTATGTGAACTATCGACCGTGCGTGCTTTTTTCTCCGGAGCTTTCGCCGCTTCGCGACACGTCGTCGCTGAGGCTCGACATCTTCCGTGAGAATACCGAAGGTGAGTACACGGGAATGGGCGGGAACTTCAAGATGGACAGTCCTGACGAGATCGCCCTCGAGGAGAACATTGCCACTCGAAAGGGGGTCGAGCGGATTGTCCGGGCGGCCTTCGAGTTTGCCTCGACGAGGGACAGGGACAAGGTCACGCTCGTCGACAAGTCGAACGTCATGCGGTATGTGGGTGGACTCTGGCGTCGAGTCTTCGCTGAGGTCGCCTCCGAGTACCCGGACATAGAGACGGACGCCATGTACGTCGATGCGATGGCCATGGATCTCGTACGACGTCCGGAGCGTTACCAGGTAATCGTCGCGTCCAATCTTTTCGGAGACATCATCAGTGATCTCGCTGCAGAGATCACTGGGGGATTGGGGATGGCGCCGTCGGCGAATATTCATCCCGGCCAGAACGCGCTGTTCGAGCCAGTCCATGGTTCGGCACCCGATATCGCAGGCATGGGACAAGCTAATCCGATCGCAGCCATCAGGTGTATCGGCCTCATGTTCGATCACTTCGGGTACCGCACCGCAGCGGAAAGGATCGAGGATGCTGTCGTCGCAGCGTTCTCGACGGGGAATACCACGCCCGATCTTGATGGCAAACTGTCGACCGAGCAGGCCGGCACCTGGATATTGCAGCATCTTGAGGCGGCCTACGCCGCTCATGGCTGACGGCGACCGACCCGATGAGTGAAGGGCGCACGATCGGTCAGATTCTGACCAATGTCGGTCGGATGCCGGGCAAGATTGCGCCCGCGGGAACCTACATGAATGCCAACAACAAAAAGGCCTTCATGCAGCACCTCGACAAGCCGCTTGAGGCCAGGTTCACCTAGCCCCGGATCGTGCGAGATTACGGCTGTGGGGTGGGTGAACCGGTGACTCTTCTGGGGGTAGCCTTTGTCCCCCAACAACAACACTTCTCGGTCGAGGCTTCATGGCTACGCAGGGACATCCGCGCGACGTCGTCATTCTGTCTGGAAAACGGACTGGATTCGGTACCTTCGGAGGGACACTCAAAGGCTTCACGGCCTCGGACCTGGGCGTCTTCGCGAGTACGGCGGCTATCGAGGCTGCGGGTATCACAGCCGACAAGGTGGATCACACGTTTATCGGTAACGCCCTCCAGACGTCATCAGACTCGATCTACCTAGCGCGGCATGTGGCGCTTCGGAGTGGCGTTCCCCAGGAGTCCGGTGCTCTCACCGTCAATCGGCTTTGCGGATCGGGATTCGAGGCCATCGTTCAGGGTGCGAAGGAAATCGTCCTCGGTGAGGCCGATGTCTGCCTGACGGGTGGGGCCGAGTCGATGAGCCAAGCACCGCATGTCGTGCGCGGCGCGCGGTGGGGCAAGCAGCTCCGTCTCGGACCCGCCGGTCCGAATTTCGAGGATCTCCTTTGGGAGGCGCTCCTCGATACCAATTGTGATCTCACGATGGCCCAGACTGCTGAGGAGCTCGCCGATCGCTATGCGGTGTCGCGGGAGGAGGCCGATCAAGTCGCCTACAATTCACACCAGCGCGCCAGGGCCGCGTGGGACGCCGGCCACTTCGACGCCGAGGTCGCCGGGGTTGTGATCAAGAGCCGGAAGGGTGAAACAACGTTCGCTGCAGACGAACACATCCGGTCGGACACGACGATGGAGGCGCTCGGTGGGTTGCGCCCCTACTTCCGTAAGGATGGTCTCGTTACCGCTGGAAACGCGAGCGGCATCGGTGATGGCGCGGCGAGTGCCGTACTGGCCGGATCCGACTGGGCGCAGGCCAACGGTGTCCCACCGATTGGTCGGATCGTTTCGTGGGGCTTTGTCGGCGTAGAGCCGCAGGTCATGGGCATTGGTCCGGCACCGGCTGCTCGCCTTGCGCTCGAGAAGGCTGGCCTGACGCTCGACGACATGGATCTGGTCGAGGTGAACGAAGCGTTCTCGCCGCAGTACAAGTCGGTCGAAAAGGAACTCGGTCTGGACCCTGACAAGACGAACGTGAATGGGGGTGCGATTGCTCTGACGCATCCTCTCGCGGCGTCTGGTGCGCGGATCACGATTCACCTTGTTCACGAGCTTCGTCGGCGCGGCCTGAAGTATGGCCTTGGGTCTGCTTGCATCGGTGGTGGGCAGGGAGGCGCTGTCATTGTTGAGGCGTACTGATCGCGTGAACCGTTCGCCGGAATGAATGACGAGGTAGGCCGAAGCCTGACCCGGTGGGAGTTCGACGCGGTCATCCGGCGGGCCGCTGAACTTGCGACCTCCGATCCTGACGGGGCGGATGGGGCACTGACGGAAGGGGAGCTTCTTCGGATTGCCAGGGAGGTGGGACTTTCTGAGTCGCATGTTCGGTTAGCATTGGCTGAGGTGCGGAGCGGAGTGATGGGCGGCGGTCCGATCGCCAGAGTCTTCGGCCCTGCGTCGATCCGGGCGTCGAGAGTCGTCCCGGGCGACCCGGAAGAGATCACGTCACAGATCGATGACTTTCTCGTCGCAGGCCAGTTGCTTCAAGGGGTCCGTCGAGGGGTCGGCATCCTTCAGTACCGGCCTGCAGTGGACTGGGCGTCCCAGCTGGCACGCGCGGCGAGTTTTTCGTCCAGAAAGCACTACATCGCTTCGGCTAAGTCCGTGGAAGTGAGACTGGAACGGGTCGACGACGAACACACTTTGGTCGAGTTTCTTGTAGATCCCGGCACGCGCGGTGAGGACATCCGTTGGGCTGTCATCGGCGGCGGAGTCGTGGGTGGTCTCGCCGGAACTTCGGCGGGCACTGGCATGACGGCACTACTGCCCGTCGGAGCGGCGGTTGGAGTCGGTGTTGTCGCAGGTGCGGCGCTATGGGCGGTCATCGGATACTCCGTGGGTCGAAGGCATAAGAAGAAGTTCGATGAGGTCCGTGTCGAGGTTGAGGGTGTCCTCGATGCGCTCGAGTATGGAGTGTCACTCGAACCACCACCGGCCTCTTGGAGGCGGTGGGTCAAGCGGCATTTTCACGGAGTCGCCCGAGACCTGAGGGGATCGGAAGAACGATAGATCAACGTCCTCGTGGACGTTGTCAGGGATTCACGAAGAAGCACTAGAACGGAGGCGGGTGTGAATATCAGCAAGGTCGGAGTAGTTGGTTGCGGGCTCATGGGAAGCGGTATCGCGGAGATCGCGGCCAAAAGCGGGTTCGAGGTGCGCGTCCGGGAGGTCAACGGAGACTTCTTGGCCGCAGGCGAGAAGCGGATTCGCAAGTCCATGGACCGGGCCGTGAAGAAAGAAAAGCTCACGCAAGAGGATCGGGACGCGGCATGGGCTCGGCTCTCGTTCACTACCGAGGTGTCCGATCTCGCTGATTGCGACATCGTGATCGAAGCGATCGTCGAGGAACTAGAAGCGAAGAACGCGCTCTTTGGTGAGCTCGATGGCCTTTGTGGCGAGCATACGATCTTCGCATCGAACACGAGCTCTCTGACGATCACGGACATGGCGGCTGCAAGCCGCGCTGATCGTTTCGTCGGCCTCCACTTCTTCAATCCGGTTCCGGTCATGAAGCTGGTCGAGGTCGTGCGTACGATCGCGACGACGGAGGAGACCTTCGATCGAGCGTTCGAGTTTGCGAAGGCTCTGGGCAAGGTTCCAATTGCAGCGAAGGACAACTCCGGGTTCGTTGTGAATCTACTGCTGGTCCCGTATATGCTTGACGCGATCCGCCAGCTCGAGAGAGGCGTGGCGACTATCGCGGACATCGACACTGGGATGGCACTCGGGTGTGGTTACCCGATGGGCCCATTCACGCTGTGCGATTTCGTCGGAATCGACACGCTATACAAGATCAGCGAGATCATGTACGAGGAGTATCGTGAAGAGCGCTATGCGCCTCCCCCGCTCCTGAAGCGAGTCGTCGCGATGGGTCGTTACGGACGGAAGTCAGGGCAAGGTTTCTATGACTGGTCCGGCGAGAAGCCGGTTCCACTCCCGATCTGACGGCTCCGTAGGGGGAGGTGGACATGGGGCGGGGCACGCATTGGCGCGTGTCCCGTTCATGGTCCACCCTGATTCAGAGCCACCTGACGCGCGAACGCTGCCGTTACGATCGTCGTTCAGGTCAACGATCTGAGCCTGAAGAAAGCTGCTGTCCAGGCTGCGCATCCCGAAGAGGATGTGATTCTTGAAAATCGTCTGGCCGTCGAGGCGCTCAATTTCGGATTCCCTCGGCTGGTGGTGCGTGACGCCCGCCCAAGACGGCTGGTCCCTGTTCCGGAGGTCGACCAAATTGGGAGGCCGACCGCCGACCGCCGACCGCGGGAGCCGTTCCCCGCACGGCTAGACTATATCTCAGATCGATTTAGGGGCGGTCCAGGACCTATGCCTCGCCATCGACTGCGGTGGGACGTGTTCTCGACGATTTGTCTCGCGCTGCAAGAGCAAGGCTACCGCTATCCCCACACCCCTTTTGGCCGCAGAGTGTTGGAGTTTCCGATTCGCTACAAGGCTGTGCATTCGCTGGCCTGCGCGGCATCCACGTACCCGGGGGCGCTAAAGGCTCGGTTTCGCCTCCACGAGTTGACTTCGCCATCCACCTACTTGAGGCGGTTTCAGCTGATGGCAGTGGCGGATCTCCTCTCCGACCGGACTGTTACAGTTGCGCAGAGCCGGCCCGCAGGCTCTGCTTTAAGTCTGCCGGAAAGTGGTGCCGGGTGATGACGACCGTGACGGGGAATGACGCCGACCAAGGCTCGCACGCTCCCAGGGTGGAATCGGCTCCTCATCAATTTCTCCTGGCAACATCTCTCGGGCGAGGATCTCGAAGGCGGGGCCGCGTTGGACGACCTGTTCGAGTGCAGGGTTGTGGGGTAAAAAACGGCCTTCCCCCTGAGGGAGGGGAGAGGACCGTCCCGGAACGTCAGGTCTTACACGGCTATGCCGGGGCGCTTGCGACGCTGTCTGCGGCGCTCGCGACGGATGGCGGCTTCTTTCTTCCGCTTCCGCTGTGCACTCGGCTTCTCATAGAACCGGCGCTTACGCAGCTCCGAGTACAGGCCGGAGCGCTGAACCTTCCGCTTGAAGCGACGGAGCGCGCGGTCGAGACTTTCGTTGTCCTGTACGACGACTTCCAAGACGGTCACATCCTTTGGTAGTACCAAACTGTAGAGCGCAAAAAGCTAAATGGGCTTGAGAGGTTGGACAACCTCACCTATGGCAACCGGCCCTCGCGATGGAGAGTGTGCGCGTAGAGCCGGTAGGCTTCTGGATTGTTCAGGAAATCTTCAGCCCATGTTTCGAAGTCGGGGAGCGGGATCAGTTTCTCTAGATAGTCAACGACCATCCGGGCGAACTGAACCTTATCCTTGGTTCGGAAGTCGATGCTTCCGCCGTCCAGGATCTGATCCACCGCTGACTCGAAGGCTTCCGGATCAACCAGACAGATGAAGTGCGACACCTGATCGATTCGGTAGGACTCGTAAAGTGAGCGAAGTCGGTCCAGTTCGTCTCCGCCGATGTCCACCTCGGCTTCGGTCCACGCTCCAGCGATGTCGACTGCGTTAGCGGAAAGGATTGTGCGGAATCGGCCACGAAGGTGTGAGTCGCCGTCGTCGTCATCCCGGCCACGGGTGTGTATGGCGGAGTCGAGCAGGCCTTGGAGCAGGGGGCGCCCGAGACTCCTCGCCTTCTCGTGGATCTCAGCCTCTGACGCTTCGACGAAGATATCCGTGGTCCGGACCTCGTCGTCGTGCAGTTCGCTGTAGCTGGGCCGAAAAGAAAAGTAGCCGTGCCAAGTGCGCTGCGTGGCGGGGAACGTCACGAGGAAGCATGCCCAAGAATCGTCGCCGTCTTCAAGAAAGGCCACCGAGCGGCGGCGTTCTGTCTGAATCGTCACGAGGTGGTGGGGGCCTCCGGCACTTGGTGCCGATATGCATGAAAATAAAGCTCTCGGGGTGAAGATGACCGTGGGTGCATGGGGCTGCAAGGCGTTTATTCGAGCGGCGTTTTTTCCTTGCAGTGGCCGTAAACAGATTGTTATCCTATTGATCCGTCTCGTTTCACTGTGGTGATCTGTATGCATCTCAATACGACAGCCGACGCTCGCCCAGAGGCTATGGGCGACGTGCTCGGCATCTGTGAACTTCCGCTGACCCGGGCGGTTGTTCAGTACCGCGATATCCATGAGATGGATATGCTGGGCGGGCGCATCGAAGACATTGGGCTCGCACTCGTGGTCGAGGGTCGCTACGCCTCGACGTCCGAGGTCGTCGACCTGGGCAGCGGGAGGGTGAAGGTGCTAGACCTCAGTTCTGAACTGGTCGTGCTTGACTGGGTCTATGAGCCGACGGTCGATCATGTATCGGAGCTCATCACCGCCTCCGCCGCGACCCGCGACGATGGCGCGCTGCGCCAATACAGTCGCCGCCTGGGTATGCGGGTTCTTGAGCGCGCCGGCTTCGGCCCGTTGACTCGCCCGACCTTTCTGCGGGTGGGCTATCGCGACATCTGCCGCGACCTCGACATGCATGAGGGAACGTCGATTCGGTTTCTGCTTGGCCCCGGGCGTCTGACACGCGCTCACCTTGACTACGATGCGTGCGCGCTCGTCTTCCGGACAGCGTTCAGTGAGGCCGACGCGCCTCTGGAGCACGCCCTGACCGACGCATTTCCTGAAGCTCATCTGAGGCGCGTGGAGCCGCTCACTACGGCAGACACGGTGACGTACCATGTCCGCCTCCCGCTGCCAACGAATCTTTGGGAGGCCCGTGCAGTTCTTGGAAGCATGAGACGCGGCCTGGGTGCCCTGATGGCTCGGTTTGAGCCCGACCGGTACGGCTCGATGGCTCGCGTGATGGAGACCTTCGGCGCGCGCGAGACCCTCGCCCGGCTTCAGATTCATGAGCCGATGGCGACGGTGGTTGAAGTACCGCCTCCCGGCGCGGGATCGCACGTTGTCCATTGAGGACCAGCAGCACGTAGCGGAGCGATCTCGCTCCGGCCAGTGAAGTAGACATGCGGCGACGGTACGCTGGGGTGTCGTCGCCGTCAGGCTCGCGCCCTGGTTGGGATGATCCCGCGCTAGGCCGTCCGCGCCCTCTGTACCGTCGGAGCCTTGCAGCTGGGCGTCCAGCCTTCTGCCACAGATCTGCTGCACGTGCTTGTTCAATTTTGTGAGACTCTATTCCCGCGGCCTCTTTTCAACAGTTGGCTGGAGGACATGGGAACGCATCCCGAGGCCTATCTCGACGATCTGGTTGCGGGGCGACCGACGTACCGACCGCGACGGGCGCCTACGACGCTTGAGGCGCGTGTTCTTGGTCGATCGCTAGGCGCGCGGACCGCCCGGCTGAGGGGTTTCTGCGATCGAGATACCTGGCGGGGCTTCATCGCGTTTGAGGAGGTCGTGTCCGGGCGTGTGCACCGCACGTCTCTGATTTTTCGTAAGCCAGGACCCCGCACATTGAGGGACCGCTTTCTAAGTTTTGAGCCAGCCACGCTTGAGGCGTTTTTACGGTCTCCGCTTCCGTAGCAGTTTTTCGTAAAAATACTGTGCGGACCAAGCCGATTCGTCGCGCTGGGCAGATCTCCCAAGACCAGCTGTTCCTTGGACTTCCGGAAGAATGCTGCCGTGGGGAATAAGCTGCACACAGACGCGGAAACAGTTGGATATTAGATTTGGACCGTTTCCTAAAGTGTTGCAGTACAACAGCTTAGTGAAATTGATATTTCTGCAAAATCCGTCCCCGAGAGGGGTTGCGCGCCCCTCGGCGCCCCCTTAAAGTTCTCCTCAGTTCGAGGTTGCTAGCGCCTCCTGCCGAACTCGTGAGATACTTTGGCGAGTATTCGGAATCCCTGAATCTGAAACTTTTCCGCAATCTTAAGTGGGCAGGGTGTGTCTATGTGGGAGACGCGTTCCGTGCAGATTTCTATTGATCTGCCGAGCGATATCGCAGCGCAGGCCGAGGAATTTCAGGAGAGTGATCCTGAGTTTCTGAGTCGCGTCGTCCTGTACGGACTCACGCGCCGTTCGATCTATCAGCACCTCAGAGATGCCGACCAGGTCGCTGGTTCGGCCGGGGAAAGCCTGCCGGCCCAGCCCTAGGGCGCATTCCAAAAGGCTTGCACTAAAGGCGCTGCGGCTCAAACGTAGGCACGACCAGCTGAGAGGTTGTCAAGGTCGCGCCCGACAGATTCGGGGGCTTCACGTCCGGCGGAGGCATCGCAGTGGACGGAGACAGGAAGGACTCGGGCGAGCCGTTGCACGTCCTGCGCGCCAAGTATCACGACTACTGTTCGGCGCAGGTCGCGGACTTGCTTGTGTACATGAGTCCCGACGAGATCTACCTGCTCGCGCATCGCGCCTACCGTGAGGAGGGCGGCGAGGTCGATATCTCCTACGCGGAGATGGTCCGAGTCGCGACCGACTGGATTGGCAATCGAGTGGCATTGCCGCCGTTCGAAGTGTGGGTCGAGGACTACCGTGCTCATCCAGATCTGTATGAGGAGTACTTCATGGGTCTTTGGGAGGCGGATGTGCCTCCGCAGGGCGAAGCCCCGCCCGACGAATCGAGCTGACCTGGCTCTGCCGGGCCGCCTCTGTCGGCGGTCCGTGTAGCTAGAACGGAAGGTCGCCGCCGGCGTGGGCTGTGGGTGAGTGGCCACCTGGCGATTTTCTGTCTTCAGTGAGGTCGCCCCCGCTGCCAGCGTTTCCGCCGTCGTAGTTGCCACCCTCACCGCCGCCGCTGTTCGATCCGAGCATCACCATTTCAGACACGACGATGTCCGTCCAGTACTTCGGACCATTGTCGCTCTCGGTCTGTGAATATTCGATCCTGCCTTCGATGTAGAGTCGGTCTCCCTTCTTCACCCACTGCTCGACCACGTCCACGAGGCGACCGAAAAACGTCAGGCGATGCCACTCGGTCTTGTCCGTCTTCTGGCCTGTGGTCCGGTCGGTCCAAGAACGATTCGTTGCTACCGATAGCTTGGCGACCCGGTTTCCTGAACCGGTTGCCCTGATCTCCGGGTCACTACCGACATTTCCGATGAGCATGACTTTATTAAGCGATCGACTCATTGCGGACCTCACTCCTGTGGCGCTGAATCGTCACGGCGGCAGTTGGCTTTCCCTGCTGTGACGCAGTATTGGGAAGGCCCAGAAGTTAAGCGCTGTGCGTCGGTTTTTCCATCACGGTTCAGGTCGCTAGCTTGCAGCGTTTCGTCTTTGTGAAAACCAGGTAGGAGTCACGGTCCGAATGGTAGATCTTGAGTATGTCCGCGTTGAGTGGGATGGCGAGCTGGCTATCGTATCGATCGATCGTCAGGACAAGTTGAACGCCTTGAATGCCCAAGTTGTGCGGGAGGTCGGGGAGGTGTTCTCGAGTCTCCGTGACGACGGCAACGTGCGTGGTGTCATCCTCACCGGGGCCGGACGGAAGGCATTCGTAGCCGGGGCGGATATCGGCGAACTCGCGACAATGAACTCGGTAACCGGTGTTCGGGTGAGCAGAGACGGACAGGATGTGTTCAGGGCAATTGAGCGGTTCCCGAAGCCTGTTCTCGCGGCCGTCGGCGGCTACGCGCTGGGCGGCGGATGTGAACTCGCGCTAGCCTGCCACATGCGTATTGCCAGTTCGAGCGCGCGCTTTGGCCTGCCTGAGGTGGGGCTCGGAATCATTCCGGGATACGGCGGCACCATCCGGTTGGCGAGACTCATCGGGCTCGGGCGAGCCATTGAGCTGACGCTGACGGGAGATATGGTCGATGCGGAGCGTGCAGAGACTATTGGCCTCGTCATATCCGTCGTTGAGCCTGATGCTTTGATGGAGGAGGCCAAGTCACTCCTCCGGCGGGTTACGAAAAATGGGCCGGTCGCGATTCGGATGGCACTCGAGTCAATCTATCGTGGCCTGGACACAGCGACGGCCGAGGCGTTGGATTTTGAGTCGTCCCTTTTCGGCCTACTGGCCTCGACCGACGACATGCGTGAAGGCATGGAGGCGTTCCTGGAGAAGCGGAAGCCGGACTTTAAGGGCGAGTAGCTTCCCGCGCCTTGGGGCGCCTGGGGCCCCTTCAAGGTGGAATAGGAAAACCCAACAAATCCGGGGACGAAAGCGGTAGATGGTCCGGCGGCAAATCGTTAGATTTGTCTATGTATTCAGGGACTCTCCTAAGTCGCGGGCCGTGCGCCTGAGCACGCTCGCTCTTCGACACTTTCGGAACCTCCATTCGCAGCATCTGGAGATTCCTCTGGAAGGGGTCGCGTTGATTGGTGACAACGCCCAGGGCAAGTCGAATTTTCTCGAGGCGATCTACTACCTTGAGACATTTCGATCCTTCCGAGGTGCTCGTGACGAGCAGATGGTCGGATTCGACGCGGAGGTGTTCCGCGTGGTGGGAACCACCGAGTCATATGAGACGCATGGGAGCCACCGAACTGAAATCGCGGCTGCCTTTCAGAAGAAGGGCAAGCGGAAGAAGATCTCGGTTGACGGGAGTGAGCCGGACCGCATGAGCGACGCGCTCGGGCGACTTTCCGCCGTGATTTTTTCTCCGTCGGATATCGAGCTGGTCAGTGGTGGCCCATCGGAGCGCCGAAGGTTTCTGGATATTCTGCTTTCGTTGAACGAGCCCGGGTACCTCTCCTCCCTGACGGACTATCGAAAGGTCCTGCGGAGAAGAAACGCCTCACTCAAGTCGAGTGCCGCTGGGTCGGTCGTGGCGGCCTGGGACCAGGGGCTTATCAACGCCGGTGCTCGGGTCATGCTCGAGAGGACGACTTGGATTGCAGCCCGGTGTGGCGCGTTCGGTGACTACTACCAGAGAGTCAGCGACGATGCTCGGGCCTGCATGACGTACCGACCGAATGTCACTTTACCAGAAGTGCCCACGCTCGAGATGATCACGGGTGCGTTTCGCGAGGCGCTGGATGATTCGGCAGACCGAGAGCGTCGCATGGGTGTGACCGTGGTTGGGCCGCATCGGGATGACATGCGCCTGCAAATCGAAGACGATCGGGCCGGCCTCGATTTCCGAGATTATGGCTCGGGGGGACAGCGGCGCACCGCAGCTCTCGCGTTACGGCTAGTAGAGGCGATGACCATTCGGGAGCGCAGGAGCCAGCGGCCGCTCATCCTGCTGGACGATGTGTTCGCCGAGCTCGATGGAGGCAGGAGTGAGAGAATCCTGGACCTCATGGAGGCCGAGGACACCGGCCAAGTTGTGTTGACCGCCCCGAAGGACGCGGATGTGCGTATGCGGAAAGACGCGTTGCCACGGTGGCGGATTCGGTGCGGGGAGATCAGCACCTGATGGGCTATCCGTATACAGGTGGGGGGAACAAGCCGGTGCGGGTCGACGCAGTGCTGTCGGATTTACTGGAAGAGCATGGCGTCGCTGACCAAGTGCGGCGTATGAACTTGCTCGAGCTCTGGCCGAGGCTGGTCGGGGAGAAGGTCGCAGAGGTGACTCGGGCACGGAGCGTGGATGACCGGACGCTCATTGTAGAAGTGCGGACGAGTGCCTGGCTGATGGAACTGAACATGATGAAAGGCGACTTCCTGGCGTGCGTGAACGAACGCATGCCGGAGACGCCGATGACGAGGATCGTCTTCGTACTCGCGGAGACGGGTTAATGCGCGGCGACGCGCGGGACAGGCTTCGGAGCTGAGATGGCGAAGAACGAAAAGTCAAAAGGCAGCGATTACACTGCGGGACAAATCCAGGTTCTCAAGGGACTGGAGGCCGTCCGCAAGCGCCCGGGTATGTACATCGGGTCGACGTCGGCGCGAGGTCTTCACCACCTCGTATATGAGGTCGTGGACAACTCGATCGATGAGGCAATGGCCGGCCACTGTTCGGAGGTGACGGTCACGATCCACACGGATGACTCCATCACTGTGGTCGATGACGGTCGCGGAATCCCCGTCGATATTCACCCGACGGAGAATGTTCCGGGCGTTGAGCTTGCGATGACGACGCTTCACGCGGGTGGAAAATTCGACAAGGACACCTACAAAGTGTCTGGTGGACTCCACGGCGTCGGTGTCAGTGTCGTGAATGCACTCTCTCTTTTCCTTGAAGTTGAAATCCGTCGCGATGGCAAGCTTTACCATCAGCGCTACGAGCGCGGAATCAAGGCGAAGGATCTTGAGGACAAGGGGGCGGCGGAGGGACAGGGCACGACCGTAACCTTCAAGCCTGACGACGAGATCTTTACCGAACTGGTCTATTCGTTCGAGATCCTGTCAAATCGCCTCCGTGAGCTCGCGTTCCTGAATAAGGGGCTGAAGATCGTTCTCGTGGACGAGCGGGGTGAGAGAGTCGAGGAATCGTACGAGTTCCAGGGCGGGATCGCCGAATACGTGACGTTTCTCCGCGGTAGTCGCGCCGCGCTTCACGACAAGGTCTGCTACTTCGAAGCGTCCAGGCCTGAGGCTGAGATCGAACTGGCGATGCAGTACGACCAGGGTTTCAGTGAGAACACGCACTCCTTCGTGAACAACATCAACACCCAGGAAGGGGGGATGCACATCACAGGGCTGAAGGCGGCCCTGACCCGAACCGTGAACGACTACGCAAAGAAGAAGAACATCTTCAAAAAGGGCGAAACGCTCTCCGGAGACGATGTTCGAGAGGGTCTGACATGCGTCCTCAGTATTCGCGTTATGGAGCCGCAGTTCGAAGGCCAGACGAAGACCAAACTCGGGAACAGCGAAGTCCGAGGAGCCGTCGAGGCTGCGGTCAACGAGCATTTTGGGATGTTCCTCGACGAGAATCCGAAGGTCGGGCGAGCAATCATCGAGAAGTCGCTACTGGCCGCCCGCGCCCGCGATGCGGCACGGCGTGCGCGCGATCTGGCAAGAAAGAAGAGCGCACTTGAAGGTGGCGTTCTTCCCGGTAAGCTCGCGGATTGCTCAATGTCCGATCCGTCGCTGTGTGAGTTGTACTTGGTTGAGGGAGACTCTGCCGGGGGCAGTGCAAAGCAGGGCCGGGATCGTGGCTATCAGGCCATTCTCCCCTTGAAGGGGAAGATTCTGAATGTCGAGCGCGCCCGGCTCGACAGGATCCTGGCGAACGACGAGATCGCTGCGATGATCACGGCCATCGGTGCAGGGATCCGGGAAGAGTTCGACCTCGGCAAGACGCGCTATCACAAGATCGTCATCATGACGGATGCCGACGTCGACGGTGCGCACATTCGCACGCTCTTGCTCACCTTCTTCTTCCGGCAGATGCGCGAACTGATCGATGCGGGCTACGTCTACATCGCACAGCCGCCACTCTTTCGCGTGAAGAAAGGCAAGCAAGAGTTATACGCGTACAACGACGAAGAGCGCGAGGAGTACATGAAGCGCCTCGGAGCGAAGGACGGAGAGGCCAAGGGCATTCACATCCAGCGCTACAAAGGGCTGGGCGAGATGAATCCGGATCAGCTGTGGAAGACCACGATGGACCCGGACGCTCGCACGATCCTCCAGGTGCAGATTGAAGACGGAGCACTCGCTTCGAACCTCTTCGATCGTCTCATGGGGGACGACGTTGAGCCGCGCCGTCAGTTCATCGAGAAGAACGCCCGGTACGTGAAGAACCTCGACGTGTAACGCCGCGCGAAGTGCTGCGGCGAGATCGCCGGACCGGTGCATCAGTGGGGCACGGCGGATTCAGATCCGGCGCACCTCGCTGCTTATTCCGACCCCAGCAGGGCGGTGGCGTCGATGAGCTTGGCGTCATGTCGGCGGGCGACCCCGCGCCTGAGGCTTGCACTCGCGGGCCTTCCTGTGACGATGATGCGTAGTCGTCGCTCCCGCCCGAATCCGTACCTCGTCGCACGAACCTGACCGTCTAGGTGGTCCAGCGCCGCGGTGTCGGTCTCGATGTCGCTCCATTGAGTTGTCCCGTAGAATGCTGCTCCTGAATTGAGGATCCCTGCCATCGGAATGTCGTAGTCAGGTCCCCAAAGACTTCCGTTCTCGCGAGGCGCGGAGCCGATGCTTTCCCGCGCATCGAACTGCATGTGCTGTCGGCCGATTCGCGGGAGCATGCAATTCATGTGGTGGTTGATGCCGGGCCGTACCACACGCGTGTAATAGGGCCCGGCCCCTTCTTTAATTTCTTCGAGCCGCCAGGGAAGAACGAACCGGAACCAGAACGCCAGAAAGGGATCGGTGATGGAGTAGCGAGTCGATCGACTCCGTGGCCCGGCATCAAGTGAACGGCGCATTTCAACCATTCCGAGCTCCACGAGACGATTTAGGTACGGTGCGACCTGTCCGCTGCGCGTAAGGTCTGCGACGCCTTGGTGCACGGTATTCCAGTTCGCCTCGCCCATTGCTAGCGTTCGGAGAATCGCAACGTAGCGAGAGGGGGTTTGGACTTCTCGCTCGAGCCAGGAAAACGGTGCGTCGGTCAGCGCTCCGGAGTCGGCCAAGAGGAGCCTTCGGACATTCGTACCTACAGTGACCGAGGCGTCCAGCATTGAGAGCACACGGGGCAGCCCTCCAAATACGCCGTACGCTCTCACCTGTTCATGGGGGCGGTGACCCGGAAGCCAACGTGCCGCGGCACGGAGTGGCAGGGGGTCTAGGCGAAGGGTCGCTAGGGTTCCCCGGGCGTCGTCTGAGAACACCGGTAGCTCGGCCTCGGGTCCGACGAGAACGAAGTGGACCCGTACGCCGCGCTCGGCTGCATGATGTGCAGCTGTCTCCAATGGGGCGACAAAGCGTGAGCGCGCCTGAGCCAGACGTCCCGCGTCGTCTAGGATCACGATGAACGGAGCGGTGCTCGCGGCTGCGAGATGGATGATCGCCTCGAACAGATCTGACCAAGCATCGTCCCGCGAGACGATGTCGTCCCAATTGTAGAGCCTCTGTCCGGCATGATTGACCGCGTCCGCGAATGCAGCTCGGAGTCCGGGATCCGGCTCAGGCGCGAACGTAAGAGCCACGCTCGGAAAGCCTGCGGCGGCCCGGCGCACCAGTGCGGACTTTCCGGATCCTCTGAGTCCTGACACACACGTCAGCTTTGGCACCGACGCATCAAACAGTGCGCGTAGCCGGCCGAGTTCACGTGATCTACCAATAAAAATAAGCCAATGCCTCATGAATAAGGGTACGTCATGAAATATTAGCGTAAGGACATTTAGCCACAATACTGGCGAGCGAGCCTTGAGTGAGGAGACAGGCGTGGTGACCTTCCGTCCTTAAGGTTCATCATCCCCCCCGGAGTGCGTCTTCATGAGCAGAGTGATTCCACGCTTCGATTCGCTGGCGGCGGCAAAGTACGATTCGACTCCTTCCGCTGAGAAGCATCACCGAACTGACCTTGAGTCCGTCTTCGGTGAGAACGTCTTCAGCATCCACCAGATGGAGGCGCGGATCCCGACCGTTCAGTTTGAAGCCTTGCTTTCGACGATGCAGAACGGCACCGAACTCGACTCCTCGGTCGCAGATGCGGTCGCATCGGCCATGAAGGAGTGGGCTCTTGAAAAGGGCGCCACCCACTATACGCACTGGTTCCAGCCGCTGACCGGGAGTACTGCTGAGAAGCACGATTCGTTTCTGAAGCCGACCGGTGATGGACGCGCTATCACCGAGTTCCGCGGCAAGGAGCTCATCCAGGGTGAGCCTGACGCGTCATCGTTCCCGTCAGGTGGGTTGCGCGCGACGTTCGAGGCCCGTGGATATACCGCGTGGGATCCGACGTCTCCGGCCTTCATGATGGAGGGCCCAGGAGGTGCCTATCTTTGCATCCCGACTGCGTTCGCATCGTGGGCAGGTGACGCCCTCGACAAGAAGACGCCGCTCCTCCGGTCGATGAACGCGATCGACGAGCAGGCTCGGCGTGCGCTACGGCTCTTTGGCTCACCGCCGCTGGCTGTGAGGGCAACCTGCGGCGCAGAGCAGGAGTTCTTCCTGGTGGACGAGGAGTTCTACTTCCGTCGACCCGACCTGCAGACGGCAGGGCGGACTCTGTTCGGTACGAAGCCACCGAAGGGTCAGGAGATGGACGACCATTATTTCGGATCGATTCCCGATCGCGTGCTCGAGTATATGAATGAGGTCGAGTTCGAGCTTTACCGCCTCGGTGTGCCCGTTACCACACGCCACAACGAAGTCGCGCCAAGTCAGTACGAGATGGCGCCGATCTATGAAGACGCGAACCAGGCTGCCGACCATCAGCAGCTCGTGATGTCGACGCTGCGGCGGGTGGCGAGGAAGTATGGCCTCGTCTGCTTGATGCACGAGAAACCGTTCCAGGGTGTAAACGGCAGTGGCAAGCATCTCAACTGGTCCATGGGTACGGACGAGCAGAACCTGCTCGAGCCAGGCGAGACACCGCATGACAACATGCAGTTTCTCTTCTTCACGGCCTCCGTTCTTCGGGCTGTCGCGAGGCATCAGGATCTTCTGCGTGCGGCTGTCGCCCATGCGGGGAATGACCACCGGCTCGGCGCGAACGAAGCTCCCCCGGCGATCATCTCCGCGTTTTGTGGCGATCAACTCCAGGACATCTTCGAGCAGATCGAAAAGATGGGGGAGGCTACGAGCAGCAAGCCTGACGGGCTGCTTGGGCTCGGAGTGAAGGTGCTTCCGAGCCTGCCAAAGCATGCAGGTGATCGGAATCGGACCTCACCATTCGCCTTCACTGGAAACAAGTGGGAGTTCCGCGCACTGGGTTCGTCCCAGAGTGTCTCTTTCCCCACGATGGTGCTGAACACGATCGTAGCCGAGTCGCTCGATGAGCTGTGCACGACGCTCGAGAGCGAGATCGAGAAAGGGGCATCTTTTGACGACGCACTTCGGGAGCTGTTGGCCGCCGAGGTCCCCGATTTCAAGCATGTCGTCTTCAACGGGGACAACTACTCGGGCGAATGGGTGACCGAGGCTGAGGAGCGCGGCTTGCTCAACCTGCGGAGCACTATGGATGCGCTCCCGAGGATCGTCGACGAGAAGAATACAGCTCTCTTTGAGAAGTATGGGGTTCTCTCGCATCGCGAGCTCGAGTCCCGGTACGAGATCTATGTCGAGCAGTACTTCATGACGGTCAATATTGAGGGCGAGACCGCTCAGCACATGGCTCAGACCATGATTTTGCCCGCCGCGATCCGTTATCTGGGAGAGTTACTTTCCACGGCAGAACGGGCGAGTGACGTCGACTTGAATACCGAGGGTGTAGTCAGAACTGCGCGCCGCGTGAATGAACTCGTGAACCAGCTTTCCGACGCGATCGACGTGTTGGCGAATCAGAATCAGGAGCTTGGTGGTGACGACGTCGTGTCAAAGGCAGAGCACATGCGGGTCAACATCATTCCCGCGATGAAGTCGGTGCGTGACGCGGCCGACAGGCTCGAGCGGATCGTGCCGGACGACCTTTGGCCGGTGCCGACCTACCGCGACATGCTCTTTGTGAAGTAACGACGGGGGCCAGTCGGGACTGTGGGCGCGCCAGCTTCGTCGAAGTGATCAGGGGCCGGAGGAGAGATCCGTCGGCCCCTTTTTTGCCACCTTCTTCTGTGCCGCACGCATCAGCTTCGTCAGCACCCTGTCGAAGGTCGACGCAAAGGCCTGCTTGTTCTGTGGATTCCATGCCTGCGGCCCCCCTGTCTCCACGCCTGTGGAGCGAAGTTGATCCATGAAGTCCCGGACGGAGAGGCGCTCGCCGATGTTCTCCCGTGTGTACTCCGTCCCACGTGGGTCGATCGTACTCACGTCTTTTTCGACGAGTCGTGCCGCGAGTGGGATATCTGCCGTAATGGCGAGGTCACCCGGCTCAGCATGCTCAGCGATGTGGTCGTCGGCTACGTCGGGCCCACCCTCGACACGCACAGAGGACACGAAGGGATTATTCGCGGGGGGTTGAAGTCGCTGGTTTGCGACCAGCGCGGTCTCGACCTCGAGCCGCAGCGCGGCTTTCGCAACGATAGTCTTCACGTCGTTGGGGGCCGCGTCCGCATCGATCCAGATCTTCATGGGCTGACCCTGGTTCCAGTGCCACGTCTAGGCATCCGAACTGCCTCCTTCTGCATCTTCTTCACGGCCGGGCGTGGCGAAGAAGATGAGCAGTGACAGGTCTTCGGTGATGTCCACAAATCGATGCTCCTTCTCTTTCGCTAAATAGAGGACAGATCCAGGACGGACTTCGATCCGGCGCCCTTCGGTCCCAGTCCAATTGCTGCCCTAGCCAGTAGGCCTGACCCTCGATTACCGAGGGTGCGGTGAGCGCGACTGTTGCCGCCGCGATGTAAAAGAGTCGTGTCAGCACAGAGTGGCACTGGTTTTCACGCAGCATCGGCTTAACCTCCGGTTGGCTACAGATTTCTGCCGGGAAGGGTACGTGACGGCCGAGCCGAACGCACTCCCCGGACGGCCCGGCGTCGCCTATCTTGCCACCATCCTCCACGCGACGGCGCGGTAGCCACACCCACACTCCGAGGGCATGACCGACACCACCACGGGAGCTGTCCCCCGACTCGTCGACTCGCTCGCTCGCATCGCACGTCAGAAGCGAGTTGCCCGCAAGCTTGTGCTTGCCCCGAATTTCTCGGCAGGGCGCGAGCTTCTACGGCGTCTCGCTCTTGTGGGAGATGGGTGGATAGGCTTTGAAGTCACTACACCACAACGACTTGCGCAACGTGTGGCGCTCGCGGGTATGGAGCAGGCAGGTCTCTCGCTTCTCGATAATTTCGAGCAGCAAGCGATCGTCGACGAGGCCCTCGACTTTGCCCTGAGAGCGGAAGGGGGCACACTCGGTGACCTCGCGGAAGGCGTTGGCTTCCGTAAGCACGTGCACAGGGCCGTCGGCGAGTTAAGGGCTGCGGGAATCGGTCCTCGAGATCTCGATGCGGCCCGCTTCGGGCAGTGGGAGAAGAAGCTCTTTCTGCTCCGGGTACTTCAGCGATACGAACGACTCCTCACGGAGCGTAGGCGGGCCGACGTCGCGACTGTCACGCGACTTGCACTGAAGGCTCTGGACGAGGCCGGCGGCCAGTTACCGGCATCGCTGGACACTGATGTCGTTGTCATGATGCCAGGCATCGGGACACGCGGTCTCCAAGGACGACTGGTTGCGGAACTCGGCGCACGGGGCGCGAAGCTTTTGAAGACTGATCCTGTCCAAGGGCTCGAGGTGCCGAGCAAGATCCTCTGGGGGCGGGGCGGGCCGCCGGTACCGGGGTCATTCCTCTACGCATCCGACGAGCAGGTAGAGGGGGTCCCCTTACCCGAAGTGGAGTTCTTCAGCGCCGCCTCGATCGATGCAGAGTTGAGGGAAGTGCTACGTCGTGTGATCGAAGCCGGCCTGTCCTGGGATCAGGTGGAGATCATCACGACCGATCCGGCTGCGTATGGGTCAGCGCTGCATGTGCTGGGCCAACGCCTCGAGATTCCGATTACATATGCTGTAGGACTTCCGGTCGGCCGGACGAGGACTGGCCGAGTCGTGCAGGCCTACCTCGACTGGATCGAGGAGGGATTCCAAGCGCACGTTATTCGCCGGTTGCTCGAAGCAGGCGACCTGCGCGCGCCGAAGTCGAAGGGCTACCACGCCCCGGCCGCATTGGCGCGTAGATTCCGAGGCCTTCGCGTCGGCTGGGGTCGTCGACGATACAGGAGTCAGATTCGTGAGGCGCTGGCTGGTGCCGAACAACTGGAGCAGCGAAAGCCGGAGCCTGATGCCTCGTTCGCTCGGAGGCGCGAGCGGTCGATCACCGAGCTTGAGGCATTGAAGTCGATTCTGTTTCCAGTGCTGAAGCAGACTCCGGCGGTTCCCGACCGAATGGGCGAGGGCGCTGATCCCGTTTCGCCAGCTGAGCTTGCTCGGGGGCTTGAGGCGTTCCTGCGCCGCGTACCCAAGGGGCGCGGACCAGATCGTAGTGCGCGCGAAGAGGTCTCCCGGATACTCGAGAGGGTGAAGGGCACACTGCATCGGCGCACCCAGTTCCGATCTGCTGTATCGATACTGAGACAGCACCTCGATATGCGTGTCCGACCTGAGATCTTCGGCGACGAGGCAGATGGAGTAGGGGCGCCGTGGTCTTCCATGGGGGGCGCTCTCCACCTCGCAGATCTGGATCACGGAGGGTTCTCAGGGCGCGAGGCGTTTTTTCTGGTGGGCCTTGATGCGGAGCGGATCCCGGGGAGTGGGGTGCAGGATTCGGTGCTTCTCGATGGCGATCGTCGGGTGCTGGGAAACAATTTGGCGACCGCGCCAGAGCTACTCAGGGAGCGAGTCTTCGGGTTCGCGGCACTTTTCGCGCGTCTCCGGGGACGAGTGACGATGAGCTACGGGGCCTGGCAGGCTACGGAAGCACGAGTCGTTGGACCTTCATCCGTTCTGTTGCAGGCGCTGCGCGCCTCCGTCGGAGATCCTAGCCTGACCTTCGCAGATCTGCATTCAGGAATGGGGCCGGTCGTGAGTGCGATCCCGGGCCCCGGTCGGCCGGCGCTCGACGGAGATGACTTCTGGATGACTGCCCTCGGTTCCGGCTCAGTCATGCGTCGGGGCGTCGCCGCCGTACGTGGTTCGTTTGGACCTTTACATGTCGGTCTGGCGGCCAGGGAAGAGCGTCACGCGGGCGCTCCAGGGCCGGTGCACGGTGTGGTTCTAGCTCGTCCCGAGGAACTCGACCCGCGTCGCAACGAGGAGACGATTCTCTCAGCCAGCCGGCTCGAGGCACTTGGGGCGTGCCCATTGAGGTATCTGCACAGCAGCGTTTTGCGGATCTATGCGCCGGACGATCCCGAACTCGACCCCGACGCGTGGCTGGACGCTCGGCTGCGGGGCAGTCTTCTGCACGAGGTGTACGACCTCGTGCTCAGAGAGGCAAAGACTCGCGGAATAAAGCCCGAGGACCGTGGTTTTGAAGATCTGGCACTCGAGGCACTCTCACGCGGCATCAAGGTGTTGCGCCGCGAGGTGCCTATTCCTGGCGAGGGAACGCTCGTTCGCGAAATCGCGGCCCTGCGGGAGGACGTGCGGTCATTCGTCCGCATGATACGGGAGCAGAATCCCGAGTCTGTTGCCCTTGAAATGAAATTCGGCGTCGGCGATGACGAGCCGGTACTGCTTGAGCTCGATGGGGGAACGCTTCGGCTTCGCGGTGCGATCGACCGCGTCGACCAAGATCTCTCTGGGTTGCACGTTATCGATTATAAGACCGGGACTGCCTACGGGTATGACCAGGAGGTATTCCGCGGTGGGCGCAGGCTGCAGCACGCGATCTACGCACACGCCGCGGAGGTCCGACTCAAGACAGACGTGGTCGATGGCCAGTATCACTTTCCGACTCGTCGGGGGGAGAACCAAAAGTTCAGCTACGATCGGGGGAGCCTCGGCGCCGTTAACGGCCTGCTCGACATCATGCTCGATGGTGTCGCCCATGGACACTTCGTGCCGACGGACTCGAAGGACGACTGCAAGTTTTGCGACTTCTCCGAAATCTGTCGGGTCGGCCGGGGCGACTTCAATGCTCACTCCTCGCCGCTGGCGGAGTGGTCAGCGGAGCATACCAAGCTCGGATCTTCTCCCCATTTCGAGCACCTGAAGCGAACCCGCACTTTCGAGAAGTGAAGTCACCGGTACCGGCGCTGACCGAGGTGACGTCACCACCCTACAGGAGCGGATTGTCGCCCGTGAGAATGCGACTGAGAACGTCCGTGTCGATGTTCCCGCCCGACACCACCGCGACGATTTTTTCGTCGGACATGAACTCTCGACGCGCGGCTGCAACTGAGCTCGCGCCAGCTCCTTCGGCGATGACCTGAGCCTGAGAGGCCAGCATTCGAATCGAATCACAAATCTCCGGGATCGAAACAACGTGCGAGCCGTCGAGCAGGGATGATGTGAGGGGCCACATTTCCTCGAGCACGCTGCTACCACCGATGCCGTCGACGAACGTCGGGACCCGCTCGACAGATACTGCTCGCCCTGCCTCGAGCGATGCCTGAAACGGTGCCGCCGTCTCCACCTCGGAGGCATAGACCCGCGTATCAGGTTTGACGTTCTTGATTGCGGAGGTGATCCCGGCGGACAGGCCTCCGCCACCATATGGGATGATTACTGTGTCGACGTCAGGCAGGTCTTCGATGATCTCGAGGCCTGCGGTGCCATTGCCCGCGATGACGGCTGGATCGCTGACGGGATGGATAAAGAATCCCGATTCGTCCGGGTGCCCGTGATCGAGAATCGCTGCCCACCACTCGTCGAAGGGTACCGGGACTGCGACGCCACCAAGTCGGGCCAGGGCTGCCAGCTTCCCTTTCGGCGCGGAATCTGGGACGATGACCCGGCAGGAAATGCCCTGGCGCCGGGCGGCAAATGCGACTCCCTGGGCCATGTTGCCCGCACTCGCGGTGTACACGCCATTGCTCAACGCCGCTGGGTCAGCCAATGCCATCGCGTTGGCCGCCCCTCGAATCTTGAAAGAGCCGATCGGCTGGAGGCACTCGAGCTTGAGCCAGATGCCTCCGCGGACCGCGTCTGAAGCGCTTCGTCCGGAAAATCTGTCCCGAGCTTCTGAAGTGGACTCCGGTCGATCAAGTCGGAGGAGGGGCGTGCGGATCGCTGCGCCTGATATGCGCGAGCGTGCGGCCTCTATCGCAGAGAGGGGGATCGACTGAATGGGTTCCATGTCGGACGATGGTGCGAGTGTCGTCAGGCGTCCAGCGTCTGCCCGTGATACCTTCGCGCGATGATCACCAACCCGACTGCTGTCTTCTTCCTTCTTGCGACGTGCGTAGCTGCCGCACTTTTTCTCGAGGCGAAGACCAAGATTTTCGGAGCCCTCGGTTCCGCCCTTCTCGGCATCCTGTTCGGGATGTTGCTGTCCAACACGGGTATCATCCCCGGTGAGTCCCCGGCCTACGAGTTTCTCGGCGGGCCGGCCGTGAATGCGGGCATCATCCTCATCCTTCTGACTGTCGATGTGCGCTCGGTCGTGAAGGCAGGTCCTAGAATGCTTGCGGCCTTCACACTCGGGGGAATCGGCTCTGCGATTGGAAGTTCGATCGCTGCGGTGATTCTCGCCGACGCCATCGGCCCCGAGGCGTGGAAGCTCGCTGGACAGTATACGGCGACGTACACGGGGGGAGGAGTAAATTTCGCTGCGGTCGGGTCGGCTCTGGACACGAGTGGCGACCTGTTCGCGGCCGGGATCGCGGCAGACGTCACGATGACCGCGATCTGGATGGCGACATGCCTGGCCGTGCCGGTGCTGTTCGTGGCGGATGGATGGGGAAGGAAGGGCGCCGTGGATGGGAGCGGAGCGGCGACGGACTCGATCGACCCGGTAGGAGCGAGTGGCGGGGAAGAAGGCACGGCTAGTACAGCAGACGAGGAAGAGGGCCCTGGCCTTCACGAGATGCTGTACTCGAGCGTGGGTGCGATCAAGCTTCAGGATCTCGCCTTCATGGTGATGGTGGTACTGGGTACCCTTTGGGCGTCGGCGTGGTTGGGAAGCACACTTGCTCCCATGCCGTCCGTTCTCTTCCTCACGACGATCGCCCTGGGCCTCGCTCAGATTCCGAAAGTGCGGGCCCTCCACGGGGCGGGTGTGATCGGCAACTACATCGTCCTGATCTTCCTCGCGGGCAACGGGGCGATGTCCGTGCTCGCAAACATCGTCGTGATCGGACCGCCCATCGTATACTTTGCGGCGATCACGGTTGGCTTGCACGGCGTCGTCATTTTTGGAGTCGGCCGACTCGTCGGACTCGATCTACCGACCCTCGCCGTCGCATCACAGGCGTGCGTCGGCGGGCCGGCATCGGCAATGGCCTTGGCCACGGCGCGAGGATACACGGACCGGTTGCTTCCGGGTGTGGCGGTCGGGCTACTCGGCTATGCGGGTGGAAACTATCTGGGTCTCGCCGTTGCACAGGTCGTGCGTGGTCTCACGGGTTAGTCGCCAACCCCAAGCTGTGCGCGTGCCTCCTCCGGCGTGAGCTGGTAGGGCCGGAGGATGTCGATGAGCTCGGTGGGGAGGGGGCGGGACTCGAGCGTGTCCTGCGTCGTGCAAACGAGGACCTCGTGTCCAGTGACGGCGAGCTCTCCTGCACCGAGGTGCAAAATGTCGAAGTTGATCTGAAGCGAGCTGGTGCCGAATCGCGTGAAGTAGGCGGCGACCCGCAGTTTATCGTCGAGCCGTGTCGGGTAGTGGAAGTCCGACTCCAGGTGGACGCGAGGCAGCCACATGTTCCAGCGGTCGAACACTTCGCTGTACGGCACGCCCGCGGCCCTGAACATCTCCATCTCTGCGAGTTCGAAGAAGCGGACATACGCGCCATAGAAGATGATTCCGGCCTTGTCGACCGAGGACCAACGTACTCGTTCGTCGATGGTGAATAGCTTCGGCATGGTCTCGTGAGAGTCAGGAATCCAGCGGACAGAGTGAGTGTCCATCCTACCCTCTCTGAAGCGAGCCCGGGAGTGCGAGCTATCGGGCGTCAGCGCACCTCGACGCCTCTCGCCATCTAGTCTCTGGTTCGGTAGCCTCTCCGCATGAATCTCTCCCTCAGCGACAAAGACCTCCTCGCGGGCACAAAAAGCGAAGCCGCTGCGATGGCCATGCGCATCGTCGTTGCTTCGGGCGAACTCCTTGGCGCCGAGTCGTTGGTGGAGATCTCGTCCGCACACATCGACGGCTGCCTCCACCACGGAGATGGGGGTGTGGAGTTTGCCGAGTCGTTGATGAATGGAGGCGGGCAGATGGCCGTACCGACCACCCTGAATGTGGGCGCGCTCGATCTTCTCCACCCAGGTCTTGTGAAGGCGGATGCTCACAAGACCGATATGGCCCGACGTCAGATGGAAGCCTATGTGGCCATGGGGGCGGCCCCGACCTTCACATGTGCTCCCTATCAGGTGGGACACGAACCGGGGCTCGGTGAGCAGGTGGCGTGGGGTGAATCGAACGCAATCGCTTTCGTGAATTCGGTCCTGGGTGCGCGTACTGAACGCTATGGCGACTTCCTCGACGCGTGCTGTGCGATAACCGGCCGAGCCCCTCTATACGGGCTACACCTTCCGAAGAACCGGATCGCCACTGTGGTGATCGATACATCCGAAGTGCCTGAGGCGCTGAAGCACCGAGATGTGTTCTATCCAGTACTCGGCACATGGTTGGGGCTGGAGGTGGGGCAGGAGATCGCGGCGATCGAGGGACTCCCCGTCACGACGACCCGCGATCAGCTCAAGGCTCTCGGCGCCGCCGCGGCGTCTACCGGCGCGGTCGCGCTATTTCACGTCATTGGAGTCACGCCGGAGGCCCCCACACTGGGCGCGGCGCTGGGGTTTGTGAGCGATGTGGGCGAAGGTGCGCCGGCGGGTGGCCCCCCGGGATGGATGAGCCAGCCGGTCGTGGAGCTGCCGAGGACCATCAAGCTCCGTGCGGATGCGATGAGGGACGCGCTTCAGCGGCTCAGTACCGCGGAGCGTGCGGAGAGGATTGATGCCGTTGCTGTGGGGAGTCCCCACTTTTCCGTCGACGAGTTTTCCGACCTCCATCGCCTGCTCGAAGGCAAGACACTCTCCGTGCCGTTCTATGTGTGTACGGCGCGAGATACGCTGGCTGAAGTCGACGACCTCGGATGGACGAGTCGCCTTGTAGAAGCTGGTGTCGAGATCGTGGCAGACACGTGTGTCGTGGTAACGCCGATCCTGCCGGCGAAAGACGGCGTTCTCATGACGAACTCCGGGAAGTTTGCGCACTACGGCCCATCGAATACTGGGTATGAGGTGGTGTACGGCAGCCTGGAGGATTGCGTCGATTCGGCTGTATCAGGTGACATAGTCCGGAATCAGGAGGTATGGGCGTGGTAGTCACCGGTCGACCTCTGATTCCAGGTTCTGCGAGCGGGCCGCTCCTGTACCTCACCCATCCGATCAGTTTCTGGGGTGGGGTAGATCCGGTGGCCGGTCGGATCGTGGATCCCCGTCACCCTCAGTTTGAAGCGTCGATAACTGACACGGTACTCGTGATTCCATCCGCGGTGGGGTCGAGTTCGTCGAGTGCGATCATGCTCGAGCTGCTTCGGGAGCGACGTGCTCCATCGGCCATTCTCATGGGGAAGGCCGACGCTATCCTGGCTCTCGGCGTCGTGGTCGGGATCGAGCTAGGTTATGCCCCCGTGCCCATCGTGGAAGTGTCGGCCGAGGTCCTCGGACAACTGGCCGATGGGGCGTCCGCGAGCGTCGAGGAAGACGGCACGATCCGGGTGGGGTGAGTCACCACTCTCGGTGATCCTGTAGCCCTGTGCGTAGAACCATTCGGTCGTCCGAGTCAGCTCGTGTCCACTGTGCCTGATCGCCGGAACGCAATCGACAAGACCAGGACGACGAGCAGGCCCCACGAGTGGATATTGTGGAGGCCGGCGTCCCATGGGGAGACACGCGGCATACCCTCCACTCCGGCGGTCATCGACGCGGCGAGAATCGTGGGAATGAAGAACGGAAGCAGGAAGGGGTATGTGCACACAGCCACGTCCAGGATGTTGGCCCGGCGATAGGCGCCGACCCCGGCTGATGACCCAACGCTCTTGGCGACGGGGCCTACCGCGAGAATCGCGACGGCCGAGTGTGTTGTGAGGATCGTTGCGGTCGAGATCGATCCGAAGATCCACCATTCCGCGGCCCTGGTCGCCTTGGCTCGTCCGCGGAGCCACTCGATCAGTCGGTCGAGCAACCCTGAAGCTTCCAGTCCGCCGACGAGGCCCATGAGAAGCAGTGTGAAGATCGACACTCCGAAGGCTCGGCGCATTCCGTCGAGAAGGATGCCGGACGCGATGAAATTGTCGCCATCAATCGAGAGCAGGTCGCTAACGCCAAAACGGCCCAAGGCGAAGCCGAGCACTACCGCGGCAGCGATTCCTGAGAAGAGGCCGACGATGAGATGGCGCCGCTGCAGGAGTAGTGTGAGCACGAACGCGGGGACGGTGAGCATGATCAGTCCCAGGGAATCAGGAGTTCCGGCCGCCACGATCAGAGGCGTGCCTGCCGTCGCCCTTCCGAACAGGGCAAAGACCCCGATCGCCACTGCTGCGGCCGGAAGCGCGTATTGCATCCGAGAACGCACCACCCCGCCGAGGTCTGCATCCTGAGTCGTTGCCGAGGCGATCGTTGTGTCGGAGATCGGTGACACATTGTCTCCGAAGGTGGCGCCCGCCAGGATTGCGCCGATGGTATAAGCGGGGTCGCCGCCCAGCGCTCCTGCGGCCGGATAGAGCAGGGGGGCACAGACGAGAATGGTTCCGAGGCTCGTTCCCGTCGCCGTCGAGAACACGGCGCATATCAGGAATACCCCGACGACATATCCGCCGCCCTGGACGCCTGACACCTCAGCCGCCCACACCAGCGACTGGATGAGGCCGCTCGCCTGAAGCAGCGCACCGAGTACACCTGCGAGGAGCCAAGCAAGGATGAGCAGCATGACGATGCGATTGCTCATACCATCGACGATGGCCTCCGCGTAGCGCGCGCGGTCCCGAGAGAGAAGAAGCCCCGCCCCGATCGCAGTCAGCAGAACCGGTCCAAAGCCGGTCTCGTCGGGCGCGCCGGAAAGGCCGAGCCACGACACCCCGCTGAGAAAGACCACGAAGGGCACGAGAGCACCGATCCAGTCTCCATGAAAGGCCAAGGGCGATCGGTCGTTGGAATCGGAAGTGACGCTCAGGACGGTGCCTTTGGATGTTAGGAAAAAGAAGTGCAGGGGTCGATCTGAAGTCGGTGCAATCCTACGTTCGTCCTTCATTGATCGCACGGACTCCCTCAACTGGATCCGTCGAGACGGCTCAGGCGCCCCCATCGAAAACGGAAGGCCACGCGTGGCACATTCAGACGAGTTCCAGTTGTACGATCTGCGGGTCGAGGTCGTACGCAGTAATGCCCCGATGGTGTGCAATCACGCTGAGGGCGACTACTTCGAGCTTTCCGGGGAGAACCTTAGCTTCCCAGCCGGACAGACGTTCCCGCTCTATCCGCTCGCTGCGATTCTGCCGGTCCTGCCCGCGAAGCAACGAGAGACCGCTCCGAACGACTGGATGACCACCGATATGGAAATTGCCTGTCCGGATCCACTCTGCGGGGCCCGCTTCAGGATCACGCGCACGGGTACGACCACGTTTCGGCACTCCGATATCACGCTCGTGCCGCTCGACCCGTCGTGAGCGATCGATTTGAACTCGCTCCAGGTTATTCGATCTCCCGACTGATCCACGGGGGATGGCAATTCTCTGCAGGGCACCGCATGTCCGGGCCGGCACTCGATGACGCTGTCGAAGTTCTGATCGAGTCTGCCGAAGCTGGTATGACCACCTTCGATTGTGCCGACATCTATACCGGAGTTGAGGAGCTGTGCGGTCGGTTTCTCACGCGCTGGAATTCGACGGCGATCGCCGCGCCGATTCAGATTCACACGAAGTTCGTTCCGGACTATGCCGACCTCGAGAGCGTGGACCGGGCGTACGTGGAAGGGATCATCCACCGGTCTCTGACTCGACTTGGAGTCGAGTGCCTCGATCTCGTCCAGTACTACTGGTGGCGGGACGACGTGCCCGGCATGGAGGATGCCGCGCTATGGCTCGCCGACTTGCAGACGGCTGGTAAGATTCGACATATCGGAGTGACGAACCTCGACGCACCTCGTATTCAACGCATCGTCGACGCGGGGGTCTCGGTCGTTTCGAATCAGGTCCAGTATTCAGCGCTCGATCGGCGCCCCGAGCACGGGCTCGCGGACTGGTGCCGAAACGGCCAGACACGACTGATCTGTTTCGGGACACTCGCCGGAGGGTTTCTCACAGATCGCTGGACGGCGTCTTCGGCGCCCAATGAGCACGAGAATCGATCTCTGACGAAGTACCGTCTCATCATCGACGAGTTCGGGGGGTGGGCGGCCTACCAAGCGCTGCTCGCCGAGCTGGAGGCTATCGGAACGTCACATGGGGTCGAGGCATCGGCGGTGGCGGTCCGGTTTGTTCTGGATCAGCCCATGGTGGCGGCAGTCATCACCGGGGCGACGCGGTTCGGGCAGATGGCTCGAAACGCCGCCGCTTTGTCGTGTGAGCTCGCGGCCGAAGATCATGAGCGACTCCGCTTGCTCGTGGACGCCGCGCCGGGTCCCCTCGGCGACGTCTTCGAACTCGAACGTGATCGCAACGGGCCTCATGGCCGGATCATGAAATACGATCTGAACAAGAAAGAGGATTACTGGGTCGGCTAGCTGGTCGCCCGCCCGCTTCGTTCGCCTGATCAGAGACGTGAATCGGATCACAACAATTCTCGTGAAGGATTTCGTGAAGGCTCTCAAGCCACGGTGGGGCGGCCGCCTCTGAGCGGAGGTGCTCGGAGGAGGCAACGTAGGCACGCATCTCGAGGACGATCTCTTTGGCCTCGATCTCCAGCTCTTGGGTGAGAAACGAGGTATTGAGCCGCATCATGAAGAGATTGAGGCGTCCCGTCATGATTTCCGTGTATCCAGCGCCATAGGACATGCGCTCGGCATGCATCTGTCGGAGCCAGTCAGCGACAAAGGCTTCTTTGGGTAACTCATGCTCGGGATAGAAAATCGGGCTAGAAAATGAGGGAAGTGGAGGCGCACGGCCTCGTCCCTTGCTCGTAGTCTTCTCGGAAAGTCCCGTGAACGAGGATTTAGAAGAATGGGTGCTCGTGCGCGTGGAGCGGCCGGTGATGGTCGGGGTCCACACGTCATGATCTCAACCTCGTCGGCACATCCCGTCGACTCGCTGCGCGACGGGCCCGTCGTTCTTTTCTGTAAGAGTACGCCGCATGCCACGGTTAGTGAAAGGCCGTAAAAAGCTGTCACCAAGCCGTTTAGGGGCATGTATTCAATTTGATGACGTTTGTGTGGATACCGTGGACTGTTCGCTTCCGGGACTGGTGTTTTCGGTGGTGGAACACCTTCCCTCAACGAACTCTCCAACGCAGATTGGCGGCGTGACCGAATCTGCCGTGATCCGAATGCCGCTTCCTGACGACGGCGCTCGCGAACGCATCGCTTCTGACCTCGATACCAACCTCCTCGTCGAGGCGGGTGCGGGGTCGGGAAAGACGACTGCGCTCGTTGGGCGACTCGTCGCGCTCATCCGCACGGGCACGGCGACCGTCGAGGAGGTCGCTGCGGTCACATTCACGCGGAAGGCCGCAGCTGAACTACGCGAACGCTTCCAGGCGGTCCTCGAGGCCAGATTGCGGGAAGCCCGTGCCGACCCTGACGCTGACGAACTCGAGACGGATCGGCTGGGTCAGGCCCTCGACGAGATCGACCGGGCATTCATTGGCACGATCCACTCGTTTTGTGGACGCCTGCTGAGAGAGCACCCGCTCGACGTGGGACTGGATCCCGGATTCGAGGAGCTGCCGGTCGAGGAGCGAGCCGTGCTTCGGCGGATCTTCTGGGAGTCCTACCTCGAGCGTCTGGCGAGGGACAGTGATCCGATCCTAGAGGAATTGTCAGCGGCGGGTCTGCGCCCAGCCCGCCTGGATCGGCTGTTCCACACCTTGGTCGAGAACCCGGATGTCGACTTCCCAGCCGAGTCCGTTACCGTGCCCGTCAGCGGCGACATCGGACCTGTTCGCGAGAAACTCGACGACCTCGTGAGTCGCGCTTGGGAGTTGATGGACGACATGCCCCCCGCGAAGGGATGGGATTCGCTGCAGAAGAAGCTTCGGCGACTCCACTTCGAGCGTGAGATCACGGCATGGAAGCAGCCGGCCGACCTGCTCGAGGCACTGGCCGTTCTCTGCAAGTCGCCGCCGCCGCACAAGACGACCTTCAATCGTTGGCGCGAGAAGGAGCTCACTCGATCGCTGGCTGAAGATGTGAACGCCTTTGCCGTCGGGGATACGCCGGCCCGGCGACTGGTAGATCGGTGGTACGCGCATCGGTATGCGCTGGCGCTTCGTCTATGCGAGTCAGCAGCTGACGCTTTTGCAGATCACAGACTCCGAATAGGAAAACTCGATTTCCAGGACCTCCTCGTGCTCGCTGCTCGGTTGCTGCGAGAGAATTCTCGGGTCAGGACTCAGCTGGGGGGACGATATCGCAGGCTCCTCGTTGATGAGTTTCAGGACACGGACCCGCTTCAGGCCGAGATCATGATGTTGCTCTCGGCGGACCCGGATGCGGGTTCCGAAGGGAGCGCTGAAGAAGGGGGGGGCAGCGATGAGGCGGCAGACTGGCGTATCCAGCGTCCCCGCCCGGGTGCGTTGTTCGTGGTCGGAGATCCAAAACAGAGTATCTATCGCTTCAGGCGCGCCGACATTCAGCTCTACGGATTCGTTCGGGATCGGTTCGAGGACTTCGGCGAAGTCCTGACCTTGTCGACGAACTTTCGCTCCCGCCCGCCGATCGGCGACTTGGTAAATGGCCTGTTTCGGGGCGCCGACTTTTTCCCAACGAAAGCGACCGAGGTTCAGGCAGCCTTCGAACGACTCGACACACGCCCACCCGACGGGCCTGTTCCGTGCGAGGGCGTCTTCACATATGCCATCGATCCGGAGCAGAAAAACAAGTTCTCTGCGGCGACGGACGACGCGCGGCGGATCGCGAGTTGGATTCGGGACAGGGTTGAGGCCGGTGAACGTCGGCCTGCGGACTTCCTGATTCTCACGCGGCAGCGAGGGAATCTGGATGTGTATGCCCGTGAGCTCGAGGCGCGCGATCTGCCGGTGCAGGTCACGGGGGCAGGAATCGGCGTCGAAGCTGAGATTCACGAGCTGGCAGTACTGCTCGAGTGCATGATCGACCCGACCAACCCAGTGAAGGTCGTGTCGGCACTCGTTGGTCTCTTCTTTGGCCTCGACTACGAAAAGCTTGTGGCCCATCGACTCGATGATGGGAATTTTGACGTTATGAGGCCTGGGGAAAAGGGATATCCGGAGGTGGTCGAGGCCTTGAAAACGCTTCATGCCTGGTGGCGTGCATCAGTGTCCGATCCAGCCGACGTCTTCGTCGGCAGGCTGGTGAGCGAGCTGGGTCTGTTGCCTTTCGCTGCGGCCGGTGAGCTAGGCTCTCTGCGTGCGGGCGCTCTTCTATATGCGCTGGACGCTGTCCGAGCGGCGGCGTTCGCAGGAGATACATCCCTGCCCGGAGCTCTCTCGGCCCTTCGCGCTGCGCTCGAACTGAAGGAGGCCGAAGCCCCTCTCGAGCCGGGGCGGCTTGATGCAGTACGGCTCATGAATCTTCACCAGGCCAAGGGGCTCGAGGGGACGGTCGTGATTCTCGCGAATCCGACCGAGCGAAGGATCTTCCCGCCCGATGAGCACATGGCTCGGTCCGTGGCGGGCGTTGCTGAAGGATTTCTCCGCGTATCGGAGTCGGGCGGTGCGTTTAGGTCGCGCGACTTGGCGCGTCCGTTGGGCTGGTCTGGTTTCGAAGCGACCGAGGCTGCGTTCGAGCGAGCGGAAGAGGTTCGTCTCCTGTATGTCGCGGTCACACGCGCCCGAGAAGAGCTGGTGATCGGACAGTGGCCGGACGGGAAGGGCAGGTCGGTGTGGGCCGCTCTGGACCCCTGGCTTCTGGACAACGCCGTGCGGCTGGAGCTGACCCCGAAGCCTCCCCCGGAGCGAGAGGAAGTCCAACTGGATCCGACCGCGGTCGAACAAGCGGTTTCCGCGGCGACGCAACGGTTGGAATCCAGACGAACTCCGACGCACGAGCACACCACGGTTACCCATCTGGCGAAATCGGGTGGCACGGCTTCCTCGAAAGGGGACACTCCGGAGGCCAGCGGCGCCCCGCGTTCTCGTGACTACAGGGGATTCGCATGGGGGTCTGCAGTGCACGGAGCCTTAGCTGTTACCGCAACGGACCCCGGTGACCCTGCACTGCGCGCCGCGTGTCGAGATTTGCTAGTGGAGCATCAAAGGCCGCTCGACGACCACGGCGAGCCAATCGAGCTTAAGGAGTTGTTGGACCTCGTGCAGACGGTCCGTGCTTCGAAGCTGTGGGCCCGTTCGGAATCGGCGGATCGCAAGCTGGTCGAGGTTGCCTTTGCCGTACCGGGCATCTCTGTCGATCGGCCGTCTCAGGTGATGCGACACGTGCCTGGGACAGCCGGTGGAGGAGGCCTGGGTAGGCGTCAGTTGGACATGTTCGCGGCGCCGACTGAATCCACACACGAGCAGGGCCGCTCAACCGAGGGGGGGCTCGAGGACGGCGAAGAGCTGCTGGCCGAAGAGGCCAGGGCAGATGAGTCGCCGGCCGAGGGCGACCATGTGGTGGTGCTGGAGGGGGTCGTTGACCTCGCGTTCCGCGAGCGCGGTGGCTGGGTGATCGCGGACTACAAGACAGATGTCGGTACTGACCCTGACTTTGCGTCACGGACGGAGTCGTACCGGCGACAGGTGGACTTGTACGCGGAGGCGTGGACGCGACTCACAGGGGAGCCGGTCAAGGAACGGGTACTGTTCTATACGGCACAGGGGCGTACCGAGAGCTGGTAGAGCCGACTACAGAGGTGGAGATCTGGAGTGGGGATGGAAGTGAACGACTAGGTATCGAAAGGTCTGTCGGGCTCCTCTGCGGATGCCGTGAGTTCTGGTCTGCGGTGGCCTCCCCCAGGACTCGAGCGCACCCAGGGCGCTCTCACTCGCCCGACACGGTTGGGTAGGTACCGCGGAGCCAGGTCCTCCGACTCCCTTGGGTCGACTGGCCGCTCTCTTCATGAACACGGGAGAGAACTCCGGTGCCGCTAGGCTGAGGCACATGAGCGTCACGGGATCCTTTTAGGCCTAGTGCCGCGGGAAGTCGATTACCCTGCGTCGTGATCGCCTACGGGCTGATCACACCGTTCGGACCGATCTTGATGGAAAGTGGAACGCCTCTGAAGTCACGTGGATCGATGCCCTCGAGTCGAATCGAGCGCCGTTGTCCGGCAACGAGAATCGTGATCTCGACATCGACAGGCTGGCCGCCCGGAACGCCGAAATGAACCGGAAGATCGGACTGCGAGTCATAGCCCGAGCCGGTGTCCATGATACGCGTGCCTAGCACGCGATCGGACCCGGCCGCATAGAGCCGAACCTCTGATCCGGCGCGGGTCGCGTGCCCATCACCGTCGAGAATCCGCACCTTGAGCGAGTGCCAGGAGTATTCGGGCCGCAGCAAATTCTGGACCAAGTGATGCATTCCATCTTCGGCCGCTCCGGCGAGTGCGAGGTCGAGATCACCATCGAGGTCGTAGTCTACCCAGGTCGCCCCGTGACTCGCGTTCAGGTTTAGGATCTCCGGGGGAGTGACGTCGACGAACGCTTCTCCGTCGTTCCTGCGCATGAGCCAGTCCCGATAGTGCTCCACGCCTACCGTGCCGTTCACATAAAGGTCGATCGAGCCGTCGTTGTCGAAATCGCCCCAGGCACAGGTGTCGTACCGAGAGTCGATCGCGAGGCCGAAGCGGGGAGCCACGTTCAGCCAGGTCCCATCGGTCTGGAGGACGAGAAGCCCGTTCGGGCCATAGTTCGCAAAGAAGAGATCGAGCTCGCCGTCCCCGTCGAAGTCGACGACACAGGGACGAACCGACCCTTGAGCTTCGTCGCCCAGGGCCCTCCCTCCTTCCCGCAGGCCGGACAGATGAAGCGCCTCCACAAAGCCATCCTCAGTCTGGAAGTACAGAGCGTTTGCGTCGCCGTTCATGTTTGCGACCATGAGGTCGAGTCGTCCGCCACCCGTATCGAACCAGACCGCCCCCACCGTGCGTCGAGTGTCCGCCACGCCCACTGCCTCGGCGACATCCAGGAATCCGTCGCCACCTCTGTTCTCGAACAGATGGTTCTCCCGATCACGCATGCCAAGGAACAGATCCAGGTCTCCATCTTCATCGAAGTCGATCCAGGAAGCCTGGCGCGTCGTGCCTTCTTCAAGCTCAAGTCCCACTTCGGACGCCACGTTCACGAATCCATCGTCGCGGTCGTTGCGATAGAGGGCCGTCACCGGCGCGTCTCCTGCAAAACCGAGAAGCAGGTCTGGATCCCCGTCGGCATCAAAGTCCCCCCACGCCGATGTGCGGATCGAGCGGTCGATCGCGAGTCCGATCTCGGGTGCGATATCCGCAAACCCGCCGATCATGTCGTTCCGGTAGAGTCGGCTCGGAGCGTCGTTGAAGCCGACGAAACGATCTGGGTCGTTGTCCAGATCGATGTCGGCCCACGCGTCAGTCAGGGCACCGCCTGCTTCGAAGAGCGCTGGCTGAACAAGCGCAAAGTGAAGCGGCTCAGGCTCTCGGTCCCCGCCGCACGCGGTCATAAGCACGCTGAGCAGAAGCAGTCGAGAAGTCGTCACTGGTTGCCGTCCGGCCTCTCGAACAGGACTCGACCTCCTACGATGGTCATGTCTACTTCGACCTCCATGATGTTCTCCGGATCGAGGGTGAGAAGATTCTCCGAAAGCACGACGACATCGGCGAGCATCCCGGGCTCGAGAGTGCCCTTGGATTCCTCCTCGAAGGTCAGCCAGGCTCCGTTCGCGGTATACCCTCGGATGGCATCCTCGATGCTGATCGCCTCCTCCGGACCGAACACCTCGCCGGACATTCCCTTTCGTGTCACCGCCGCGTAAAGGCCGACAAGCGGATCGATCGGGAGAATGTCACTTCCCAAGGCCATGAAGATGCCATGGTCCATGGGGCCGCGGACCGGGTTGTTGTGGGCCAGGCGGTCGCCGTCGAGGTTCGCGACGTACCGGCCCTCCAGCGTGTAGGTGAAGTTCGGTTGCTGGGCGATGGCAATGTTGTACTGAGCCATGAGGTCCAGGGTCTCAACGGGTGGCGGCACGGTGAAGTGATTCAGGTAGTGCCGATGGTCTGTGCGAGGGTTCTCGTCGAGTGCGTCGGTAAGGGCATCGACGGTGAGCTCAATCGCCGCATCTCCGATTGCATGGAATCCAAGCTGCCAGCCGAGGGCATGCGCTTCGCTGATCAACGCCCGTAACTCGCTCTCCGGCACATTGAGCAGACCGCGGTATTCCGACTCTCCTTTGTAGGGCTCAAGGGTGTATGCTGCGGGTCCCGTGAATCCACCGTCGACGAGCACTTTGATAGCGCCTACGCGAAGGCGATCGTTGCCGTCTCCGGTGATCTGACCGAACTCTGCGAGGCGGGCAGCACTGCTCCATCGAATCTGAACGGTAGCACGCGGGAGTCCTTCTCCGACCTCGTCGTAGATGCTTTTCCACCGCGCGTATCCCTTGGGCGTTTCTCCGGCCTGAATGAAACTCGTGATCCCGAGCTCAAGTTGGTTCCTCAGCATCTCGATCTGGCTCGCACGAATCTCCTCGGGCGTCGCATCGGGTACGTGGCGGCTGACCAGTCCATGCCGCTCTCGAATGACACCGTTGAGTCGTCCGTCGTCGCCGAGCTCGATGACTCCGCCTTCAGGCTGAGGCGTGCTGTCGTCGATATCCGCGAGAGACAGGGCGAGAGAATTCGCGACGCCGCTGTGACCACCAGCCCGGGTGAGGATGACCGGGTTTGCGGGTGCCGCCGCATCGAGGTCCCCTCGCAGAGGTCGCCGGTCCTCAACCAATTCATCCTCGCTCCATCCATAGCCAGTGATCCACTCTCCCTCACCGAGTTCGGTGGCTTTTGCCCTGATCAGCGACTGGATGGCTGCAATGGACTCGACACCACCGAGGTCGATATGTCTAGGTGCGCTGCCTCGAATGTGGGTATGGGAGTCGTTGAAGCCGGGGACAACGAGCCGTCCGAGCAGCTCTACCGTGCGTTCGGCTACGTACGTGTTGGTGAGTTCGTTCCCACCAACTGCGAGCACCCGGCCATCGCGGATGACAACCGTCTCCGCCACATAGAACGAGTCGTCTACGACCGCCACGTAGCCGCCGGTCAGAATCAAGTCGACGGGTTCTCGATAATCTGAGCAGGCCGAGCTAAGGGCGATGCCCAGACAGAGCCCCAGGCAACGCGAATCGCCCAAGGGTCCGACAGCGCGGGTCGTTTTTCCCGACGTGTCCATGATCCTCTCCGCGGGCTTGTCCCGCTGTATCAGTGGAGAGCCACGGTATTCCATGCATGCTCAGCGCGTCAAACTCAGCAGCTAGTCCGGAACGGAAATCCTGGCTCGGATAGCGACGACCCGGCCGGTTTCCGGGAGGACCTTCAGGTGCCGCATGACCGCGAACTTGGTCGGGCTCTGAAGGCGTTCAACGACGGAGGAGGCTTGGCTGCAGAAGCCGTCCGCGGACCCAAGGGCTCCGCAGTTGGAGAGAACAGGATGGGTAAGACGATCGGAGCAGTCATGGCCGGCACGGTCTTCTGGGGTGTTCTCTGTAACGGGGGGGAACTACGGTCTCGCCGAGGCGTTTCCCGATATCATCACCATGGATGAGCCCATCAAGGCGGCGCCGATGCTCCTGGGCCGGGGCTTCTACAGCGCTGTATTGTCAGTCGCGGCTGGCTTCACCGTTGCAGCGATCCAGAGCTCGCCGGACGCGACCGCGGGGTAGCGTCCTCAGGCGCCTCGGTCACTCCATTGGTCCAGCGCCTGGCCCAAGGCCACCAGACCCCGTTCCAGCACTTCGTACTCCCCGGCGACGGCAACACGGAAGTGCTCGCGAGCGCCGAAGAATCTCCCAGGCGTCACCCCCACATCGAAGTCGGACATGGCCATGTCGACGAACGGAGTAGCATCTGTGGCGCCCTTAAGTCTTGGAAACCCGACCGATCCGCCCAAGGGAGGAACCCATTCGAGCTCGTCGCGTCCTTCGACGAAGGTCCGAAACAGAGTCGCTCCCGGTCCGAGGATGCCCCGTGCTCGATCCAGAAGCGCGTCGAGATGCTGAAAGGCCAGGACCCCGATCGTTTCAGAGGGAATCGATCCGACTGCGTCGACCACATCGCGGATACGCAGCGCACGCTCCGTCGTCTCAGGATCTGCCAACATCCATCCAACGCGAACTCCGGCGAGGCCGTAGGACTTGGTGAGGCTGTTCGTCGAAATAAAGACGTCATCTCGGGTGGCGGCCGGTGACTGCTCTACACCCTCGAGGGCGTCGAGATAGACCTCGTCGACGATGACCTTCGCACCGACGGAGCGCGCGAGATCACCCACTGCGCTCAAGGCTTCAGGCTCGGCGTACACGCCCGATGGGTTGTGTAGATTCGTCAGAATAATGGCCTTGGTATCACTCGTGAGAGCTGCCTCAACCTGAGCTGGATCGAGGCTGAAGTCCTGTGCCCATCCGCGCTCGAAGGTGTTGACCTGAGCTCCTAGAAAACGCGCTGCACCCATGTGTGGGTCGTACCCCGGCCACTCAGCGAGCAGCGTGTCGCCCGGGCGTAGCAGAGCCGCGAGTGCCAAGAAGTTCGCGCCCGATGCCCCCGGCCCTGTTCCGACTTGGGCCTCGTCGACGCCGTAGCGGGTCGCGATCGCACGCACGAGCGGTGGCCACCCGTCGTCGTTTCGACCATAAAGATCCATGGCCTCCCGGGCCCCGGGAAGCTCGTCCAGTGTACACGGCAGGAGATTCGATCCGGTCAGGTCACAGGATGCCTTCGAATGATGCTTCGACCAGGTCATGTAGGGCGCCCAGGTGGTGGGCCAACTGCTGTCGCTCATTCCGAGTGTCCCGAAGAGGGCTGGATCCGGCTACTCCAGAAAAGGTAAGCGGGCACCCCGGCCGCGAGCAGGCCGAGTCCGATACCGGATCGCACCGGGTTCGTCCACAGGACGCTGGCCACGATCAGAATGGACACCGCAACGAATAAGCCCGGGACGAGTGGATAGAGTGGCGTGACAAACACGCCTTCGGCTCGATCCTCCAGTGGGAATTTCCGCCGGAACACGAACAGGCTCGCGCCCGCGGCTCCGAAGAAGATCCAGTCCGCCGACACGACGTAGTCGACGAGCTGGCCGTAGGTCCCGGTGAAGACCAGCACGACTGCCCATACGGACTGGATCACAATTGCCACGGACGGCGTGGCGAATCTGGGGTGGAGTCGAGCGACGCTCTCCGGAAAGAGTCCGTCCCTCGCCATGGCGTAGTACACTCGTGTCGGTGCAAGCATGGTGAGATTGAGGAATCCGAACGTGGATACGGCGATGCCCAGCGTAATCAGATTATCGCCAGTGTCTCCGAACAGGAGCCGCGCCGCGTCGGACGCCGGCGTCTGAGTGGCCGCCAATCCGGCGTGCCCCAGCGTTCGCAGGTAGACGACGTTCACGAGGCCGTAGACGACTACGACCAGGCCGGTCCCGGCCAGTAGTCCGATCGGGAGGTCCCGGACCGGGTCCTTCATCTCCTCGGCGACGTAGTTGGCATTCTGCCATCCACCATAGGAGAACATCACGGGAATCATCGCCGCCCCAAACGCAAAGAGAAGTAGCGGCGGGTCGCCCGTGGCGCCGCTGCCGGTCACCGCTCCGACAGCTCCGGGTGCCTCCGCGCCGAGCGGGAGGAACAGGCCCGCTCCAATGAGCAGTCCGAGTGGGAGCAATTTGAGGACTACGAATGTGTTGAGCACCCTGCTTCCCGGCTTCACCCCGACGTAGTTGATCGCGGCGACGACGGCGATGGCCAATGCGGTCAGCACGCGACCATCCGTTTCAGGCCTGCCGACGAGGCGGAGTGTGTACTCCGCGAAGGTGATCCCGACCGCCGCGATGGCTCCACCTTCGATCATCAGCAGAAGGCCCCATCCATAGAGGAATCCTGCCAGTGGGTGGTAGGCGGTCCGCAGGTAGGCGTAGTGTCCGCCAGCCTTAGGGAAGAGCGTACCCAGTTCCGCGAAGGTGAGTGCACCGGCCAGAGCTACGACTCCGCCGGCGATCCACGCGGCCATGACCAGGGCCGGGGAGTCGAGTCGCTGCGCGACGATATAGGGATTGATGAAGATCCCCGCACCGATAATTCCGCCGACGACAACCATCGCCGTATCGAAGCGGCCCAGCTCCTTGCGGAACGACACAGTTACTCCTCGAATCGGGATGGGCGACAGTAGGTGACGGTCGGCGACTTTTCCAGTCGGGGCGCTCCCTGCAGATTGGCAACCTTACCCTCCCGTATCTCAACATGACTGGACTCAGACTGCATGGATATTTTCGACGCCATCACAGCTCGTCGCTCGATCAAGAGGTTCACCGACCGAGCCATTTCCGAAGAGTCCATTAAGCAGATGCTGTCGATGGCCGTCCTGGCGCCGAACCACCGCATGACTGAGCCGTGGCGTTTCTATGTCCTCGGCCCCGAAGCGCGCGCGGCGTACGGCCATGCGCTTGGGCTCCGAAAGGCGAAACGAGTCGAGGATCCTCAAGCTGCTCAGGACGTGGTGGAGAAGGTCTCGGCGACGCATTGCGCTCTTCCCGCCATGCTGGCCGTCAGCATGATGCGCGACGAGAATCCGGAGATCCTCGAAGAGGATTACGCCGCGACGTATATGGCGATTCAGAACCTCTGTCTCGCGGCGTGCGCGATGGGCCTTGGAACACATGTAAAGACTGGCGCGATCATGGATGACCCGAACGGTCGATCGGCCGTCGGCGCAGGCGAGGGCGAGCGTATCGTGGCAACGATCAGTCTTGGCGAACCGGCCGATATGCCGGCGCCGAAATCCCGACAGAGCGCGGCGGACTTTACCACATGGGTGCCGTGAGCGGAGCTGCATGAAGGGGTGGGAACAGCGAATTTCTTCAGTGGAACGACTTTCATGACCAAGATCACGAGTAAACTTGCGATTCTGTGGATCGCTCTGTGTTCAGCTCTACTCGCAGTGGTACCTGCCACCGCTCAATCACAGACGCTGCCCCCCTCGGAGTATATGGATCTCGCTCGGGAGATCTTTTCCGAACTCATTGAGATCAACACGACGGCGTCCGATCGCGGGAACAATACGCTGGCAGCTCAGGCGCTCGAACGTCATCTGCTCGCGGCCGGTTTTCCGGACGAAGACGTTCACGTTCTATGGCCCGCGGAAGCTCCGACGAAGGGAAACCTCGTGGCGCGCTACCGGGGTCGAGACAGCTCGTTGAAGCCGATTCTGCTTCTGGCTCACATCGATGTGGTCGAGGCGCTCCCAGAGGACTGGAGCAGCAATCTCGACCCCTTCGCCTTCACCGAGCGCGACGGGTACTACTACGGTCGAGGCGTGACGGACGATAAGGACGAAGCCGCCATCTATGCCGCGAACTTCATTCGCATGAAGCAGGAAGGCTTCGTGCCCGATCGCGATATCGTCGTGGCGCTGACGGCCGACGAGGAGGGTGGTGGCAATAATGGCGTTGCATTTCTTCTTGCTGAACACCCTGAACTCATCGACGCTGCGTATGCGCTGAATGAGGGCGGGGGCGGGATGGCGAAGGACGGACGTCGTATCTCGAACAACGTTCAGGCCGCCGAGAAGAAATTCCAGTCGTTCACGTTCCGTGGGACGAACCCCGGAGGACACTCATCGCTGCCCGTCCGGAAGAATGCGATCTACGACCTGTCGTCCGCATTGTTGGCGGTGCAGGACTTCGGATTCCCGGTCATGATGCACGAGATCTCGGAGGCGTTTTTCGTAGGCTCCGCCGATATCGTGGGTGGTGAGATGGGTGAGGCGATGCGACGCATTGTGGAGAATCCGGCAGATCAGCAGGCATTGGCCGTTCTGGCCGAGGAGCCTGGATATAACTCAAGGCTGCGCACCACATGCGTTGCCACGTTGCTTTCAGGTGGGCATGCGGGCAACGCTCTGCCTCAGCTCGCCGAAGCCACGGTCAACTGCCGGATCTTCCCGACCCACGACCCGGAAGATGTGCAGGCGAGTCTGCAGGAGATCGCCGCGCCATTCGATGTGGAGGTCGTTGCGCAGGGGCAGGCCCGGCCGAGCCCCCCCTCGCCGCTGACGGCTGAGGTTCTCGGGCCGATTGAGAGGGTTACGGAGCAGATGTGGCCTGGCGTCAGGGTGCTCCCGATCATGTCGACCGGAGCGACCGACGGCCTCTACCTGCGCCGCGCTGGCATCCCGGTGTACGGCGTCAGTGGCATCTTTGGAGAAATGGACGACGTCCGAGCTCATGGTCAGGATGAACGCATTTTGATCGAGCACTTCTACGAGGGACAAGAATTCCTCTATCGCTTGGTAAAGGCGCTTAGCGGAGGCGGGATTGCACAATGAAGACGATGAGGCGCGCCTTGGGGCAGCGGTTGCGCTAACGGCGGCACTCTCGACGCCGATTCAAGCACAGGGACAGGGCGTTCACGGTTCAGGCGCACCTCGGCTTCGGCATTTGCTGATCTGAACTAATATCCGTTGTGCCGGCGGGCCTGACCCACCGGCACAACGGATTCTATTCCAGGCAAGGTAGTTCGCCGGCGCGACCGATCGGCGGACGCCTTGGCATGTTTCCCACCCCGCAACCAGATTCTGAGCGTCCAGGAAGGGAAAAGCTGCAGGATCTTCATGGCCAGTGAGGTGACCGCGATCGTGCCTCCAATGCCGAGTCTAAGCGTGACAATCGAGGCGCCTGCATAGAGGGTTGTGTGGTGCAGCGGAACCGAGAACCCTGATGTCCGTATCAAGAAGCACCCATGTTTCTGACCATCCACGTCCGATGAATTTTTTTCGTCTCCTCCTCAGTCTTACCGTGGCGCTCGTCATGTTACCGGGCGTTGGCTCCGCCCAGACGGTGCTCATCCGGGTGATGAACGCGGAGGGGTCGGAGCCGATGGTAGGGGCCATCTCTTACCTGGTCGATGGGTCTGGCAAGATGGCGAAAAATGCCCTGACAGATGAACGGGGCAGGGCCCTCTTTATAAATATACCAGCGGGTAGCTACATCGTCCGGGCTGAGATGATCGGCATGGCTACAGCTGAAACCGCAATGTTCTCGGTTTCAGCTGGAGCGACGATTACCGAGGAATTGCGTCTCCAATCGAGTGCAATTCAGCTCGAAGGAATCGAGGTCGAGCTCGATTCCGGTCGCTGCGAAATTCGCCCGGACGGAGAGGGATTGCTCGTTGCCACGGTTTGGGATGAGGCCCGAAAGGCGCTGGAAGCCGCGGCTCTGACGGACCAACGAGGCGCGTACCGCTACGAGACTATGCGCTACGACCGGCGGATCGACCGAGGATCAGGCGTCATACTTAGCGAAGATCAGAGTAGCCGAGATGGGTACATGAGCACGCCCTTCGAGAGTCGGCCGGCTGAGGACCTGGCCATGAATGGCTTCGTCCAGCGCGATGGCCGCGAGTTCGTCTACTACGCCCCGGATGCTACCGTTCTCCTATCGGACTTCTTCCTCGACACTCACTGCTTTAAGATGCACAGAAGTGGGAGGAGTGAGGCGGGCGAGATCGGTTTGGGGTTCGAGCCGACTGGCGAGACCAAGCGTGTTCCGGACATCGCGGGGACCATGTGGCTCGACCCTGAGACGGCCGAGCTTCGGTGGCTCGAATATCAGTACCGGTACCTCGATCCTGAGATGACATCGGACGAGGTTGGTGGCCGGGTTGATTTTCGCCGGATGCCTGACGGGAGCTGGATCGTGCCAGAGTGGTGGATTCGGATGCCCATCATGACCACCCAGACCGACTTCGAGGGCCGACCACGCCCCTACATCGCGCAGTATCACCAGACGGGTGGACTTGTACTCGAGGTCCGTGAAGCCGGCGGCCGCAGTCTGGGACAGCGTGCGGAGACCGGAGGTATAGAGGGCGTCGTTCTGGATAGTATCGGTGCCGTGCTTGCCGGTGTTCGCATCGGTGTCGTTGGGTCGAACCAGGAGGTCTTCTCGAACGCCTTGGGTGAATTCAGCATTATTGGCCTGACCGAGGGGCGGTATCAGGTCCGCTTTGTCGACAGGCTCCTTGCGCAGGCCGGCTACATCCCGGAGCCCGTTACTCAGGACGTCATTCGTGGGGAAGTCGCCGCACTGGAATACCACATGCCTTCGATTGGGGATGTGCTGTTTGAAGCGTGCCGGGGCATCGAGCGGAACGAGAGATCGGTTCTGCTCGCAGGGACGGTCGTTGACGCGCGAGGCCGCCCCGTCCCAGGTGCGACCGTGCGCGTGAGCTGGACCGGATACAATGTCATGGGTGGAGGTGGCATCAACCCAAGGGATGGTGATATCGCGGGTTTGACGGAGACGTCGGACGGCTTCGAAACCTCTGCCAGTGAGACCGGCTTCTTCCGCTTTTGCGGCGTCCCGGCGAATATTCGCATGCGACTTTACGCAGCGACGTCGGACTCGGAGTCAGAGAACTATGAAGTACAGATCCCCGACTACGAAACCGGGCAGCTCAGAGTGCTTGAGGTGGGGCGAAACTAGGTCCTTCTGGCCGGAGCGTGCTGCCGCTCATTAGCTTCGGCGTCCACGCACACCAACAGGTCCGGTCGCCGCTGAGCACACATTCAGAGGTGGCCGATTCGACTGGACTGAGCTCGTGAGATCAATGCGACGGCCGACCGCCGGAGAAGCATCCTTTTACCGTGCCTCGCTCGTCACTGCGCTTTTCGTCGTCGTGACCTCACCTGCTGTCGGCCAAGTGGAGCGCATGTCTGCGACCGAGCGGCTGGATCGCTTCGAGTCCCACCGCGCACTGACGGAGGCGTCTCCATTCGGAACCCTGCCCTGGCAGCACCTTGGTCCGACGAACATCAGCGGGCGGGTGACGGATGTCGCCGTTGCCGAGCCCCGGGGCGATACCTACACGATGTACGTGGGGGGCGCTGCCGGCGGCGTCTGGAAGACGAGCAATGAGGGTGTCACATGGGAGAACGTCTTTGATGACCAGGTCACTGCTTCCATCGGGGACATCGCGATTGCCCCATCTGCTCCGTCGCAGGTGTGGGTCGGTACGGGAGAAGCCAACATTTTCCGCAGCTCGCACGCGGGGTCTGGTATATACAAGTCCGAAGACGCAGGCGAGAGCTGGGCGCACATGGGGCTTACGGAAACCCAGACCATTGCCCGGGTCGTCGTGCATCCAACGAATCCCGACGTCGTCTGGGTGGCGGCTGGTGGGCACGAGTATCGGGACAGTCCGGATCGGGGCATCTACAGGACAGCCGATGGTGGGCGAAGCTGGGACAAGGTCCTGTTCGTCGACGAGATGACCGGAGGTATCGACCTCGTAATCCATCCGCAGGATCCAGAGACCCTCTATGCTGCGACATGGCAGCGACGGCGTGCAGCCTTCAACGATCCGCGGAACGAACCGGCGTTCACAGGCTCGGACGAAGACTTCACGGGATCGGGCGTGTGGAAGTCGACGGATGGCGGGTTGAGCTGGAGGGAGGTCAACGAAGGCCTTCCTGCGGCCAGGTATCGCGGGCGTATCGGAATCGACATCGCACGTTCCTCGCCCGAGACGGTGTATGCGTTCGTGGACAACTATGAGATCGCTCGCGAGGCGCCGGCCGGGTCAACCGATGCGTACGGGCGTCCCCGAGGTGGGGTCATCCGCGGGGCCACCGTGTTCCGCTCGGACGATGGCGGGGAGTCATGGCAGCAACGCAGCGAGCAGAACCAGTACATGGAGGGACTCGGCGGGACCTACGGCTGGGTCTTCGGTCAGATTCGGGTCGACCCCAACGATGCTGAGAAGATCTACGTGATGGGCGTGCAGCTCCATGTGTCCGAGGACGGTGGCCGGACGTACCGGCGTCTCCTAGGAATGCACGTGGACCATCACGGCCTCTACATCGATCCGAACAACTCGGATTACATGGTCAACAACAACGACGGGGGCGCCTATGTGTCTTATGACGGAGGCGAGAACTGGAGGTTCTTCGTCGAGCTTCCGATGGTGACCTTCTTCAATGTGAATCATGACCTCGGCTCGCCCTTCAGGGTGTACGGGTCGATTCAGGACCACGGGTCGTATCGTGGCGTCGTCGACCTCAGCGCCGGTCGCCAGGCCATTCCTGCCGTCACCTGGCAGAGCGCCCCGGGCGGTGAGGGGAGCCACCATGCGATCGATCCGCGAGATCCGGCCATCGTTTACTCGACTGGATTCTACGGAAGCCTCAGTCGCACAAACGTCGAGACCAACGAGACGCGATCGATCGTTCCACTGCCGGATCCAGGAGAGCCGCCGCTCCGAGGTCAGTGGCTGGCTCATTTCATTCTCTCCCCGCATGACCCGAACACGTTATACCACGGGATGAACTACGTCTTCAGGTCGACGAATCAGGGCGATGACTGGGAGAGGCTCTCCCCAGATCTGTCGAGCAACGACGTCGACAGAATGGGGGATATCCAGTTCCAGACGATCACTGCGCTGGCTGAGTCACCGCTCACGAGAGGGCTGCTCTACGCAGGGACCGACGACGGTCACGTCCACGTCATGCGGAATCCCGAGACCGAGTGGAAGGAGATCACATCAGGTCTTCACGCAGATCGCTTCACATCGGAGATCGTCGCGTCGGCATACAGCGAGTCGACCGCTTACGTGACGCAAAACGGCCGTCGAAATGATGATTTTGCGGCATACGTCTGGCGGTCCGAGGACTATGGCGAGCACTGGGAAAGCCTGGCGGACGGAGTGCCCTTCGGGCCCGTGAACATTCTGCGAGAGGACCCGAAGAACGCCAACGTTCTCTACCTGGGCACTGACGTTGGGGTCTACGTGTCACTCGATCGAGGAGATAGCTGGCAGGCACTCTCCAACGGTATGCCCAGCACGTATGTGCACGACCTGGTGATTCATCCCGAAGAGGACCTGATGATCGCTGCCACACACGGTCAGGGCATGTTCGCTCTGGATGTGCGTCAGCTTCAGCAACTCACTCCAGAAGTGCTGGCCGAGAGTGTTCATCTCTTCGGAGGAGAGGGAGGTCGCCTTCCCTCCGGGGGCCGCGGCGGATTCGGACGGGGTGCGCCACAGAGTGCATTTGTTCACTACTGGCTGGGAGCCGAAGCTGAGGTCTCGCTTGAGATCCGGGACACGGCGGGCCAGGTCATTAGGACACTCGCGGCGAGCGGCCGCGCCGGACTGAATCGCGTCGAATGGTCCCTCGACCGAGGTGATGGCCAAGGGTCTGGTCGTTTCTCACGGCGTGCATTCGTTCCGGCGGGCACCTACAACGCCGTGCTCCGGGTCGATGGCCACGAGATGGTCACACCGCTCCTTGTTGAGGCGAGCATCCAATGATTCGGTCCCTCTTCCTGGCCGTCGTCGCCGGGGCCAGCGTGTTGAGCCCCGCTGCTGCCCAGAATGAAGGAACGGTCGTCAGGGTCCAGATCGAGACCTCTCTCGGAATGATTCACGCTGAGGTGTATCCTGATCACGCCCCGGTCACCGTCGAAAATTTCCTCACCTATGTCGATGACGCGCTGTTCGATGGAGGATCCTTCTTCCGCGCGGTGAGAATGGACAATCAGCCCAACGATTCGGTGCGGATCGAGGTGATTCAGGGTGGGCCGAATGGCCCTGCGACCCGAGGACGACTCCGGGACCCGATCGCGCTCGAGCGCACGAGTGACACCGGGCTCCGTCACACGGACGGGGCGCTTTCCATGGCGCGTGCCGGCCCTGATACCGCTCGTTCGCAGTTCTTTGTGTGTATCGGTGAGCAACCCTCGCTCGACTTTTCGGGTCACAGAAATCTCGACGGTCAGGGCTTTGCCGTCTTCGGTCGAGTGACAGAGGGAATGGATATCGTTCGACAAATCCAGGCCGGGGCCATCGAAGGACAGCGCCTGATCGAGCCGGTCCAAATTGAATCGATCCGGCGTCTATCGTGACTAGGGCCAAAGTGCGCCACGGCGTGGATCGCGTTCTCTCCGACGGAGCGAGCCTGCGCGATCTGAAGCTCGGACTCGTGCTCCATCCGGCGTCCGTGACGTCGGAGTTGGCCTTCTCGGTCGATGCACTTTCGGCGTCGGGTTTCGAGATCGACCGACTATTTGGCCCCCAGCACGGCGCCCGAGGTGAGAAGCAGGACAATATGATCGAGTCCGATCATTACCGAGATCCAGTGACGGATCTGCCGGTGCACTCTCTCTATAGCAAAGTGCGTAAGCCGTCATCGGAGATGCTGGACGGACTCGATGCACTCATCTTCGATCTGCAGGACGTAGGGGTGCGCGTGTACACGTTTGTCTGGACCATGGCGCTAGCGATGGAAGCGTGTGCCGAGGCGGGTGTGCGCTTCGTCGTACTCGATCGTCCGAACCCCATTGGAGGGATCGTTCGAGAGGGGGCCATCTTGCGACCAGGCTTTGAGTCGTTCGTGGGGCTCCACCCCATTCCACTGCGTCACGCGCTCACCGCCGGTGAACTGGCCCGATGGTTGAATGAGGAGCGTGGCATAGGCTGCGAACTGGAGGTCGTGACGTGCGAGGGGTGGCGTCGATGGATGCACTGGACGGACACAGGGCTGCCTTGGGTGCTTCCGAGTCCGAACTTGCCGACACCTGACTCCTGCGACGTGTATCCAGGGATGGTTCTGGTAGAGGGTACCAATCTGTCAGAGGGGCGCGGCACGACCCGCCCGTTTGAACTATTCGGAGCACCTTATCTGAATCCCCAGGCTCTCGCGGCTGAGCTTCAGGACCAATCTGGCAGTCACTTGGGTGCGGGAGTCGTTCTGCGGCCGGCTCATTTTGAACCGACCTTCCAGAAGTACGCAGGCAAAGTGTGTGGAGGAGGCCAGCTCCATGTTACCGATCGCGATTCGTTCCGTTCGGTTCGCGCGACCGTGGCCCTCTTTTCTGCGTGCCGTCGCCTGGCGGGCGATGCGTTTGCCTGGCGGTCCCCCCCGTACGAATACGAAGAAGTGACCCCCCCGATCGATATCTTGTGGGGCAACGATGGGCTGCGACTCGGAATCGATGCGGGGGCTTCGGTCGACGACATCTTCGCTGGGGTGGAGACTGAAATCGAGGCGTTTGAAGCCTCGGTCGAGCCCTACTTGCTGTATGACTGACTTGTCGTACGACTGACCTTGCGAGTGCCTAGCCCCGTCGACAGGTCGTGTCTGAAAAGACAACCGCGATTTGAAGTTCGAGAATGTCTCCTGGGTCCACGAGCATCTCGGGGGTCGTACACCTCGGGCCCGCTACCATGTCGATGACGATCTGAAGCGGGTCGTGTCCCGGCCAGTCCAGGGTGAATTCGGCATCTTGCTTCCCCGTGACTGTCCCCAGTGCCTTCCGCGTGCCGTGGCGCTCCGCATACAGCCGTACATCGGAGAAATTCCGATTCTGGACGAGCAGTTGGACCGTACTCGGCCGAGCTTCGACAAAAGGCCGTGGTGCATCGCTCCTTTTCGGGGAAGCGCACGCAGCCAAGGTTACAATGAGCGCCGCGCAAAGAACCGCAGCAATTTGTGGGATCCTCATCATCGCCTCCCGACCCTGCATGGCTGATTCCCTACAGCAGTTGGTATGGCGATCCACACCACTGCGTTCCGATCTACCGGGATGCTGGCGGTCGTGCAGGCTCGACCACCGGTGACATCAATGTCGAACTGAATGGGCAGTGCCACGTTCCATCCGACCGTGAAAGTCTTATCGGTCTTGCCCGTCACTTGGCCAAGTCGGAGGCGGCGGCCCGTGCGGCTGGTCCAGACCGTTACGTCATTGAAATTGCGGTTCTGGACCTCGATGCGAATCGGATTGTCGGTGGCGTTAGAGCCCGCTACCGCGGGGCCATCGAATGGGTTTCGCACTGTGTTCCCTACCCCACACGCGTGAGACACTAATGAAAATGCCACTAATGCCAGCACTCGAATCATCAGGATCGCCGGGTCTCCTCTGCATCAGCGGTCGAGAATACGATGTCACCCATAGAGGTCCTGCGCTTGATCAGCGGTTAGTAGTCGGGTTTTATCGCGATTCCTCAATTGCTCGTCGAAATCGACAAGCGAGAAGTCGTCCTCGAACGAGACGCGATCCAAGCTGGGCAGGTTGCGATCAAGCGACACGTCGAGCTCGAGGAGGGTTTGGTCGAACAGAGCTAGGTCGCGCTGTCCCTCGGTCTCCTCTGTATCAGCGGTCGAGAATACGATGTCACCGATACTTTTCCGCTCTAGGCGTAGTTTGCTTCGTAGGGCTTCGCTGGCAGCGAATTGGGCACGTATCTCACCGAATGTGTATTGGAGTGCGCCCTTGTCATCCGTGGAGACATTGGCATCCACTTCTGCTGTGATCGAGCGGAGCACCGACGTGGCTTCGGCCTCGGAAACGGACCGAACCGGCAGGCGACTCTTGAGGAAACTGAACACCTCGGACTCACGAACCGGCTTGTCTCCGTCCAGCGCTCTGCCGTAGATCAGGCCGACCAGCAGGCGACGCACGTTTCGAAGCCGCCGTCGCCGGTTCTCCAGTACCACCCCAGTCATACGCATGAGCGGCCCCGCAAAGAACAGAAAGCTGTAGCCGACAGGAACCAAGACTAGGGCGACGAATGCTTCTGGGCCGCCGATACCTAAGCGCGGAAATATGAACAACGGTGCGCTGGCGGCGGCCGCGAGCGTGAAGCTGTTCATACCGGCGACCATAGCATTTGATCTCGCAGTGTTGCCTGTAAGCTCTTGGGGGTGTTCGAGCCGCAACCAGGCGGGATTCGGCTCCCGAGCCGGGCGACGGTCGTCGACCGACGCCATGATGCCCGGGAAGACGTAGACCACCTCACCATTCGGTGACGCGAGCGGCTCACCGTCATAGGCGCCGACCATCCGGGCCAGATCGCTTTCTGCCTCGTCGAAGGTCGAACCCGTGTGCTCTACCAACTCTGCGGTCGTGAGCACGCCATGCCGTGCACGTATCAGCCTGAGCTTGGCGCGGTCGAGCTGCTGCTGGGTAGGCGTCGGGCGATCGGGCCCAAAGACAAATGCGAAGACCTTCTTGTAGAACGGCACTCTATCTTCCTTGTCGAGTGTGCTCTCCCATCTGTGCCCGTAATAGGGTCTGTCGACCCGCCAGCGGGGTCCCCAGATCCAGTAGAAGGAGTGTGAGCCCATGCCGTGTCCTCCTCCTCCTCCTCCGAAGCCCCCGCTCCCCCGGTTGTTCGACCCGCGTCCCCCACCCCTCGTAAGCGCCATGATCATGAGGACCACAAAAATTACGAAGTAGACGACGAGCATCGTTACGATCGAAACCTTGAACGCGACGTGCACAGCCCGTTTGAAGCTTCCCGCAATCCGCGACAGGACGGGCTCAGTGCCGCGTTCGATCAGTTTGGGGTCAAACTCGTATACGAGTTCGCCCGAGTCAGCGACGGCGAGATGCCCTCGATGAGTCTCGAGAAGGGCCTTCAGGCCAGCCCGGGCGGGTTCAGCGCCGAGGCCGGAATCTGCCATGACATCGCCTACGGTACCACGACCCTTTAGTCGTCGTAGTGAGGCCAGAATCGTGGATTGCTGATCAGCGAGTGCGAGCGTGCTCACGGTGCATCCGGGAAGTTCGGCGGTGTCGCGACAGAGCTACCTGCTACCTGCGAAAACTGCTTCGGGGTCCCGGACCTCATGGTCGAGCTCCAGCTTCATCCAACAGCTGCGCGACCTGATCGTTCGCGCCGTCTTCTCCCGAGATTGAGAGGCCGACATATGCCGCAGTCGAAAGGAGCATGGCCGGGAAGATCTGGTGGATCACCTCCGAACCCGGAAGGAACGTCCATCCAAGGAGTACAACGATCCCAACGATGAACGAAGCAATCACGGCCTGCCCGTTTCCGCGCTTCCAGTGCAGCCCCAGGACGAGCGCTGGGAAGAAACACGCACCGTAGAGAGCGCCGCTGAAGGCTGTCAGTTCGACGATGCCTCCCGGTGGGTTCAGCGAGATCAGCATCGTGATGAATGCGAAGAGTGCGACCCAGCCCTTCGTCCAGAACATCTCCTGAGCCTCTGTTCGCCCCGGCCGCACGACGGACACCACGTCGCGCTCGGTGGTCGACGCCATGACCAACAGAACGCTGTCGAGGGAGGACATGGCAGCCGCGACCATAGCGACGAGAAGGAATGAACTCGTGCCCTGCCCGAAGACCTCGGAGAGGAGGGTGGGCACCACCAGATCGGTATCCTCGATCCCCGTCGGGAAGATTTTTCGTGCGTAAATGCCAACGGGAATGAGGAGAGAGAAAACTCCGGCGAACGTGAGTGACGAGACCCACATCCCGGTACGCATGGCTTTCTCCCCTTCCAGGGCGAAGAAGCGCGACAGCTGTCGGGGCTCCACCGCGAACTTCACGAGCCCGGCGACCATGGTGCCAATGAGAAGCGGAATCGTGACGCCGCCTCCCCAAGTGAAGAGCTCCTCCCCACCGGGCTGATTTCTGACCTCCAGCGCGGAGGCGAAACCACCGGCTGCGTCCACAGTTCCGAAGAAGAGTAGGAGCGCTGCGAATATCATGACCACGCCCTGGACCGCATCTGTCTTCACCACACTGATGAAGCCGCCGATCATCGTGTAGGTCATGACCACGAAGAAGACGATGACGATGGAGACCTTGTAGGGGATCTCGAGAAAGACCTCGAGAAGGTTGCCAATCCCCTTGAAGACGGCGGTCATGTAGAAGAACGAAGCCGCGATCACGATGAGGGCGGCGAAGACCCGTGCCGGGGTGCTCCCGAAGCGGAAGCCAATGAAGTCCGGGATCGTGAGCGAGTCCATCGCCGCAGTGAAGCTCCGAAGTCGTGGTGCGACTACGATCCACGAGAACAGGCTGAAGGCGACGGCGGTGGGAATGAAGAGGAGCCATGGCAGGCCCCACGCATAGGTGCGACCGCTAAAGCCCACAAATGAGTTTGTGCTGGCATAGGTGGCGAAGAACGAGAGACCGATGGTCCAGCCACCCATGTTGCGCCCACCGACGTAGTAGTCGGCCAGGTTCTTGGTTTCTTTTTTCCCGGTCCACGCATGATGCGCGAGCATGACCGAATAGAGCACGAGGAGGGTGTAAACCATCCAGTACTCACGCAGGTTTGCCAGAACGGCTTCGATCATTCGTCGTTTTCCGGAGCAAAGAGGTCACGCACCGCGGGTTTGGTCACTTTCCCCATGGCGTTGCGTGGGAGGCCGTCCACGAGTTGAACGTCCTTGGGCACTTTGTAGGGTGCGAGGCGGCTCTTCGCAAATGATCGAAGTTCCTCAGGGGTGATCGTGGCCTGATCGGTCAACACCACCGCCACGCAGACCCGGTCGCCCCAGTCTACGTCAGGGATGCCCACCACCGCGCAATCGGACACCGCATCGTGGGAGCGGAGAACTTCTTCGATCTCAAGTGCTGAGATCTTTTCTCCACCCGTTTTCAGGATATCGACGCTGCTCCGTCCCAGAATACGCCAGGCGCCGTCCTCAACTACTGCCTGGTCGCCGGTTCTGAACCAGCCGTCGGCGGTGAAGGCATCGTTCGTTTCTTCTGGACGACGCCAGTACTCCGAAAATATGGCCGGGCCACGGATCTGAATGTGGCCGGAGGCGCCGTCCTCCACCGGTTGCTCGTCATCGTCCACGAGTCGAGCCGCGACCTGCGGAAGCGGCGTTCCGACGTACCCCGGCCGACGCTCACCCTCAAGTGGGTTCGAAAGTCCCATCCCGATTTCGGTCATTCCGTAACGCTCCAGGAGCCGATGTTGCGTCAGCGTCTCCCAGCGTTCAAACGTCGGGACGGGCAATGCAGCCGATCCCGATACCATCAAGCGGCACGCGCGCGCGCCAGCCGTCCAGGCCTCCCGTGTATTGAGGTCCGCAGCATCCCATGCGTCGATAAGACGTCGGTACACGGTGGGGACCGCCATGTAGAGCGTCGCATCTGCCCGAGCCAGGCGCTCCCATACGTCGATCGCCCGGAACCTGGGCAGCACCTCACACGTGGCGCCGTTCCAGAGCGCGGAGCAGAGCACGTTCACGATGCCATGCACGTGATGGAGCGGGAGATGCAGAATGATGTGGTCGTCCTCCTGCCATCCCCACGCCTCGCTCAGCGACTCGATCTGAGCACGAACATTCGAGTGACTTAGGACGACTCCTTTCGGTCGGCCTGTCGTGCCCGATGTGTAAAGCATCAACGCGGGTCGAGACTCGTCGACCCGCGGTAGGGGGGCCGCGGCTCCTTCCGCGAGCAGGGCCGGCGTCTGAAGTACAGGGAGGCGTCGCTCGGCGGCCACGGCCTCCACGCGGCCGAGCAGCGTTGGGTGAACGATCATCGCCTCGGGTTCGGCGTCGTCAAGGACGTGTCTCAGTTCCGCGGGCGGGTGTGAAGTCGCGAGGGGTACAGCCAGACCACCCGCGCGCCAGATGCTCCACTGCGCGACTGTGTGGTCCCAGCCCGGGGGAACCAGGTAGCAGACCCGCGCTCCAGCCAAGTCGTCCCTTCCAGCGAGCAGTCGGGTTGCCGCTGCACCCGACACCCTCAGCAAGTCGTCGTAAGAGAACGCCCCCTCGGGAGCGAGGAGGGCTGTACGGTCGGGGTAGCGTCCGGCTCGCTCGACGAGTTCTATCACGTGCGTAGGAGCGTCTATGGGGTCGAGAGTTGTCGTACGGCAGGCGGCCACCGGAAACAAACGTTGTCCCCGATCAGATCGCAAGCGGGAATGGGCTTGTGGCCCGAGTCCTGCAAGGTTTAGGGTCGTGTTCTGATTCTCGACCGGGCCCACCAGCGAAGCTCCCGCCTAAGCCGCGGACCCCAGAAAGGAATTGCATGAAAATTCCGCACTTTTCGCATGTTCGTGAACATCTGGAGCACGTCCGCGATGGCTATTCGTTCATTCCCGACCCCGAGTCGATCTACCTCGGCAGAGAAGGTCTCATCCCGGTTGGATAGGGAGCTAACGTGAACACTCTCCTGGACAGGTTGGCGGCTGCTGCTAGCGGAGCACGGCGCCGGGCAGTGATTCTCTCGGCTAATCCCATGCATGACACGGGGGGAGGTCAGCGGAGCGCCCAACTCGCTCTGGAACTCATGGCCCGAGACTACGCTGTGGTCTTCGTCAGTCACGGTCGAGTCACAGAGACGGTCGACCTCGCTCTCTGCTATGAGCAGCCTCGCCTGGTCGAGATGAGCCTGGATACTGCGCTTGACCCGGATGTGGTCTCAGCCCTCAACACGTTCGTATCTGAGCCCGGGTCACTGGTGATCACGCAGGTCCCCGTCCGCGAGTGGACTCCCTTCGTTCTTACGGCTCGGGAGAAGGGCGCGGCCACGGTGTACGACTGCATTGATCGTTGGGACTCGGAGCTGGGGTGGGGCTGGTATCAGTCTGAGAATGAGGCGGAGTTGGCACGCGACTCCGAGTACCTGGTGGCTTCGGCATACGAGCTGGTCGATCACATCGAGCGCCTGAGTGGTCGTGAGACAGAGTTGCTTCCCAATGCCTTCAACGCGCGCCTGTTCACCAAGGAGGCCCTCCGTGCCGAGCGCCCGGATGACCTTCCCGAGGCAGAGCGAATCGCCCTGTATGTGGGAGCACTTTGGGGAAGCTGGCTCGACTGGGACCTAGTCAAACGCTCGGCCCAGGCGCATCCGAGGACTGCCTTCGTCTTTGTCGGAGACCGTAGACGCGAAGGACGAGGCTTGCCTGCGAACTGTCACTTTTTGGGACTCAAGCCGCAGACCGATCTCCCTTCCTACCTCGGTCACGCAGATCTGGCCTTTCTCCCGTGGCGTGTGAGCGACGTCACGAGAGCTACGAGTCCGTTGAAGATCTACGAATTCGTTGCCGCAGGCCTGCCGGTCGCAGGTCCCGACATAGAGCCTCTGCGAGGCATCCCGGGGGTACGTCGAGCCACCGATGAGATGGATTTTGTCGATTTGGTCGGTCGTGTGCGGAGGTCGACGACGACCCCTGCCGTGGCGACTAAAATGCACAGATTCTCGGCCGCAAATTCTTGGGGCGCTCGTGTCGAACGGATTCTGGAGATGACGGAACACCGCGTCGTCGAGGCACCCGCAGTCCACACCGGGGCGACACTCTCTGCCGTGATTCCTCTGTACAATCATGAGCGATGGATCGGCGAGGCGATCGACAGTGTTCGCGATCAGACACTGCCGGCCAGCGAGCTGATCGTAGTGGACGATGGCTCGCTGGACTCCAGCCGAGACGTCCTTGAGGCTCATCGATTCACTGGGCTCCGAAGTATTTATCAGGAAAATCGAGGCGCCCACTTCGCGCTCAACCGTGCGATCGCGCTGAGCAAGGGCGACTACATTGCGGTCCTGAACTCCGACGATGCGTTCGAGCCCGAACGGCTCGAGCATGCCTGGGGAGTCACACGTGCCACAGGTGCGGCTCTGTTGTGTGGTTCTGTCCGTCTCGTCGGCGCGGACGGAGCCGGGGTCGATCCGGCCCATCCGATCTCTCGCTGGTACCGCGAGGCCCGGGAGCTCGCGCAGACCGCCCCTTCATTCGCCGCGGCGTTGAAGAAACACAACGTGGCAGTGACCACCTCCAATTTTTTCTTCCATCGTGCGCTTTGGGAAGCACTCGGAGGCTTTGCTGCGTACCGGTACACGCATGACTACGACTTTCTTCTGCGGGCCATGCAGCTGTGCCCCGAGCGAGTTGTATACGAAGACTCGCTGACCGACGTGCGCTACCGAGTTCATGCTTCGAACACGATTTTGGAGAGTCAGGCCCGAGGCGACGAAGAGCGGCGGGAGATGTTCCGGGCTGTGGCTCAGTCGGGTCGAGGCATCATGAGTCGAGTGGGGCGCCGCGCGTCCGCTCGAGCCATCGGTGTGGCAGTGGAGAAAAATTCTCTACTAAGCCTTCCGCGATACACGGATGCAAGTGTACCCAAGCCTGCACTTAGGGCGGGCATCGTCGTGCGTTCCTTGGGGACAGGGGGGCTGGAGGAAGTGGTCGCCTTACTAGCCCAGGCCCTGCCGGCGGCGGGGGTGTCGGCGTCGTTGCTTTGCTCCCACGAAGGCGGGCCGATCGCGGATCGTCTGACCAACGCCGGCGTCGATGTCACGATAGGAGGAGGGCGAGCGTCCTCGTGTGCGGAATGGGCGAAGAGTAGGAATCTGGATGTGGTTTCGAGCCACTTCGCACCGCTCGAGACCGTCAGCGCCCTAGCGGACACAGGCGTGCCCGTGGTCGAGACTATTCAGAACACCTATGCGTGGTTCCGGGACTCGGAGTGGCAGGAGGAACGACGTCGTATCGATCGGCTCGCAGGAGTCGTGGCCGTGAGTGAGGGAGTCGCGGAGTACTATCAGCGACACACCGATCGTCAATCGCTCCGGGTGATCCCCAATGCGATCCATCCAGGGCGAGTCGCTTCGGCGCCCCGAGCGTTCGCCCGCCGCCGGTATGGATTGTCGCCGGACGACGTGGTGTTTTGCTCGATCGGCCGGGTGACGGAGCAGAAGAATCCATTTGGCTTGCTGGCCGGCTTCGAGCAGGCAGTCGTACGATCTCCCGGGCTCCTCCTCCTCTTGGTTGGACCCGACGACAAGAGCGCTCGAGTTAACACACTCAAGCGCCGGTTCCCGGACCTGTTCTCGTCAGGCGCTGTCCGTCACATCGGTCCGGTCGAGGATGTCGGGACTGTGTTGTCAGCAGCCGACGGCTTCGTGTCCAATTCCTTCTACGAAGGCTGGAGCGTGGCCGCGTCCGAGGCGGCGTGGTCAGGACTGCCGCTCGTCCTTAGCGAGACGGGCGGAAGTGCTGAACTGGTTGGTGAGCATGGGGAGCGTGGCATTCTCGTGCCCAATCCGTGCGGCTCGTTGTTCGACGTGACACAGGACACCATGCGTGACCCGTCCTCTCTGGCAGGAGAGGTGAATGAGGCCGCGGTCGCGGACGCGCTGGTTGGAATCGCTGAGGCTGCCTCGGCCTGGAAGGAGCGGCGACCAGGGATCTGTTCCTTTGCCAGGGAGAGCCTCGGCCCTTCACGGATCGCAGCGCAGTATGCCGAATGCTTTCGAGAGGTGGTGGGTCGCGGGGCGTGATTAAGAACGCTCGGCCCGCTGTATGATCCACTCGTGGGCCTAGGACCAGTCCCCTACCACCACCCCAACCGCTCAGCCCACGCACGGCGCCGTTTCATCGCTTCGAGCTTCACGACTTCCGCCCGCCAAACCTCTTCCGACCGGTCAATTGCGATGCCTGCCGATTCTCGTCGCGTGTGCATGTCGGTGAGGAGCTGCTCCAGCAGATCTGGCCTCGGCGGCCAGATGAAGTGGAGGAGTGGCTTTGTCGGTGCGGCGAGGTCGATGCCCTCGAACTCCGGAGGCCAGTATATGGGGTGGGGGAGCGGGATCGTCCCGAGGTCCCGCCGGCCACCGACGATCCCAAACGCAATCTCGTCCCCAAGCCAACGCCCGAGTAGGATCGACCATTTCAGTCGGGGCTGAGCTTCCTCTAGGAAACACCGACGACAATCCTCCATGACGTCGAGGGCCACCTCGCGACGGAAGCTGAAGATACCACTGTTCGTTTTCAGGTAACGGTCGAGTCCGAACTGCGTCATGAGGCGACGCGTGGAGAACCCATGGTGGTTCTCGTCATCATCGCGAGTCAGCTGCTCACCCAGCATCGCCATGCCGTGTTCCCGGAGAGGATCGAACAGATGGTCGAGCGATCCCAGGACGATGCAGTCGGCGTCCAGGAAGACCGTCTCTTCGAATGGACTCGCCTCCGCGGCACCGTACTTCCGAACTCGACCCGCGAGAAATCGTGGGTGGACCTTGGTGACCGCATCGAAGACCCCGGCGTACTCGTCTCTCACGGTGCCCGCGAGGCCCTCGTCACATGCTAGGCCGATCGGGTACGTCGTGTGCTCTCGAAGAGAGAGAGCCATGTCCACGGCCATCTCGAGGAAGCCCCGGGGGCCGGTCGCCATCGTCAGGTAGCCGCGCGGCTGTAGCGTCATAAGACGGCGGTCAGGCGGACCGAGTCGCGACCTGTTGCTGAACCATCAGTCCGAGCGAAAGCGCCCAGAAAATCATCGCGACGGACCAGAATCCCTGGCCCTGCTGGACGAGAAATACTGCGCCGGCGACGCAATATCCCATGACCAACAGCTCGAGGAAGAAGGTCCAGTGGAGCGGACTTGAATAAGGAAGATCGGCACCCAGTTCGCTGAGGGATTCGTCCTCATTCACGGTTGCCAGCTTTGGGGTCCGCACGAACTCGCCCCCGTTTGAAAGGAAGCCCTGAACCTGTCCCACGGTGTTGTTCACCATCAGGCCCATTCCCACCAATACGCCCATGAACACTTCGAAGAGGGCGCCGGACCGCCACTCCGGCTCACGTTCGCGAATCGTCAGAAGGAAACTGAAGACCGCCGCGACGATTCCCAGTGACATCATTCCCTGGAGCACCCAGAACAGCCCCCGGTTCACATGGATCACGGCCCAGGGCCACAGGAGCAACGAGGCCAGCAGCAGGGGATGGATCGCGTACCCTGCCAGCATGAAGGCCTCGTCCAACTTGTCCTCGACGACATCTCCGGCGCTCATCACTTGGCGCGTCAGTTTTCTGAAGCACTGAGCGTTGCCCTTCGACCAGCGTCTCTGCTGCAGCTTTAGGGCACGCATGTGCCCGGGCAGCTCGTTGAAGACCTTCACGTCGTGACGGTAACGTCCCTTCCATCCGGCCAGGGCCGTTCGGTAGCTCAGGTCCAGGTCTTCGGTCAGGGTGTCTGCCGCCCATCCGCCGGCATCGTCGATCGCCGCTCTGCGCCAAACTCCACCCGAGCCATTGAAGGTCGTGACGTTCCCGATCCAGGCCCTGACTGGCTTCTGGATCTGGAAGTGTCGATCGAGTAGTAGCGCGAGGACAGATGGCAGCCATCCTTCTGTTTCTGCCGCCCCCCATGCCCAGCGTGCCTGGACGAACGCGACCTTGGGATCATCGAACGGGGCGTCATCGATGAGGAGTCGTGCCAGGAATCTCGGTTCTGGAGCGAAGTCTGCGTCGAACACGGCGACGAAGTCTGCCTCAGAATGCTGAAGCCCCACTGCGAGTGCTCCGGCCTTGTAGCCGACTCGGTCTTCGCGATGCAGGTGCTCGATCTGGATCCCTTCCGCGCGCACCTCTTCAACGACCTTTGCCACGATCGCCGTCGTTTCATCAGTGGAGTCGTCAAGGACCTGGATGTCGAGGCGATCCCTCGGGTAGTCCTGGTCTGCCGCCGCACGGATAATTCGACTCGCGGCCGTCCGCTCATTGTACAGAGGCAACTGGATTGTGACTGGCGGGGCCTCGCGGTCGTCACTAGAGGTTGAAGCGCTTCCGCGGGAAGTTGTCCCCGCACGGATCTCATTACGGTTACGAAGAAAACGGATGAGCATCCGCAACTCTACGGCGGCAAACGCTGCTCCAAAGAGGGCGGCGAGGCCGTACAGCGCAGTAATCAGTTGGGGCATCAGGCTGAGGCAGGGTGTGACTAGGCACAACACAGGAAGCCAAAAACGGTATGCAAATTCGGAGATTGATGGCACCCCCTGGTTTTCAGGCGACGATGTGGACTGGCCTAGCCACCTCACGGGCCTATCGCTTCAACCCCAATCAGACGGCTACTTTTCAACTCTGAATCGTGCTCTTCTGGAGGATCCATCGAGGCACCCGACTTGATCGAGAGATACCGCGCCTTGCGCCGTCCGGCCTGGCTGGCTGGTACGTGGGTGGTCGCGATGCTGTTAGCACTCCCGAAGCCGGCCGCGGCCCAGGAGCTTCAACCCACCCCCGTGCAGTGCATGGACGGCATTGTCACGTCCGTCGACCTGGCTCGGGCTGACGTCTTCGATCCGGAGTCCACTAAGGTCGGAGCGCTGGCGTGGACGTACAGGTTCATGAATTTGCTCCACGTCCGTACCGCCCCACGGTTCATCCGGAGCGAATTGCTGTTCGAGGTGGGAGACTGTTTCGATCCGTTCCTGGTCGGAGAATCCGAACGGCTCCTCGACAGCTACGGTTTTCTCGCCGGCGCCCGGATCACCAGCGAAGACGATGGCAGCGGCGGACGGGCCGTCCTGGTCGAGACACAGGATGAATGGTCGACCCAGGTCGATGTCGGCGTCACCTATGACGACGCGAGTCTGAATCTTGAAAAATTATCAATTGCCGAGAAGAACTTCCTTGGCCAGGGCATCGTTGCCGAGTTCAGTCATCGCGAGCGGCGGGAGACTCGAGCCCAGTCGGTCCGTCTGTCGACTCCACGTTTCTTCGGCCGGGCGGATGCCAGTATTCGGTGGGGGAGGGATCGACCCGGCCAGGTTTTTGATCAATTCGTCCGTTATCCGTTCATCGGAGAGACGGGTCGGTTCTCGATCCGACAGGGCTACTCGAAGGGGACTCGGTTCTTCGCGTACTCGACCGACGGACAGGAGACCTATAGCCAGGTCCTCGTCCCTTCGTTTCGCGAGATCGTCGAGCTCTCGGCAGCGCGGCGTTTTGGATCACCTGGACAGAGCATCATTGCCGGCATCACGCTAATGCGAGATGTGATTCGCTTCCCCGGCACGCCTCAGGTCGTAGTTGAGGATGATTTCGAGGGGCTTCAGGACTTCCCCGGCCAGCTTCCATCGCTGCTCTCCGATCATCTTCAGGAGTCCGGAGCCACTCGCGTGTCGCTGCATGTTGGTACCACTCGCCTGCGCTTTCAGGAGTACGAAGGCATCGACGGGCTTCGAGATCGTGGACTCATCGGGCTTGGCTTCGTCGCGGGCGTCTCTATCGGCACCGGCCTCGCGCTTCTCGTCCCGAACGACGTGCAGGGCACCGAGGACTTTTTCGGCCGCGCCTACGGAAGCTTCACGGCACCACTAGGGTCGTCGTTCTTTCACGGGGGTGTGAACGTCGAGACTCGACGGGATGACGGTGCCTGGAAGGACGTCCTCGGTGATGCGAGCCTGGTAGGTTATGTCCGGTCCGAGAACTTTCGGAGCCACACGCTTTTTCTTCGCGCGACGGTAGCAGGCGGCTGGAATACCACGCTTCCCTTCCAGTTGAATCTAGGCGGCAGGGAAGGGGTGCGGTCCCTCGTCGAGGACCAGTTCCCCGGCGGACGAATGGCTCGCTTTGTGGTTGAGGAGCGAATCCTTTTCCCTTGGCCGAGCCGCGGCGCTGCCGATCTCGGCATGACACTATTCGGAGATCTGGGACGTGTCTGGCAAGGCGATGCGCCGTATGGGGTCGAGTCCGGCTGGAAGGCTGCAGTAGGCTTCGGTCTCCGGATCGGACTGCCGGCCAACACGCGTCATGTCTGGCGGACTGACATCGCTTTCCCGGTCGGTCCCACGGGAGGTAGTCCGATTTTTCGCGTCACCCTCGAGCTGAATCGGATGCGTGCCGGATTCTACACGCCCGACGTACTAAGGAGTCGGCGCTTCGACCTTGGCGCCGCCAACTTCTAGCGGCGAAACCGGAAGAGAAAAAGTGCGCCCACGATCACAAAGCCGATCGCGGCCTTCATGATCGCATCCTTGTCCAAGTCGCCGGTGAGCTCGGTTCGAGCGCGAATTTCCTGTTCTAGATGGATGGTGCAGAAAGAGCCGGATCCGCTCGCGTCCCTTTTGCACTGCTCACCCTTCTTGCTCTTTGAGCCATGATCGCCCTCTCCGTTGCACGCTCCGTCGACCGCTCGCGTTCCTAAGACTTACTTCGGGTCGACGACCCATTCGGTTCAGTGGTCGCGCGGAGGCCTGTAATCGGCGGCACTCATCTCCGTCTTCCGGATTCTCGAGGAGAGGGTTGTGGCGGTCACACTGGGGAGGGGCGGACCCACCGCTACGCGCCTCTCACGGAACGGACCGATGCGGGAGAAAGCCCTCTTCGGTAGATCATGCGCCCACTCTTCTGGCGGTCCCCGCGGGGTTGCAAGGCTGCGGAGTGGAAAGCCCCGTGACCCTAGCTGAAGGTGGCATCGACGCGGCCGTCGTCGTCGAGGGTGCGATCGTGAACCTCGCGCAGGAGCCCGCATCCAAACAATCAGCCGTGAGCCTTCACATGTGGCTCAGGCGGGCTGACAGACGACGGCCCATGAGTACTTAGGCCGAGTCACCCTTTCTCAGGGTGGCGCGGCCTTTTCCGCGCCCTACGTTCCGCCATGCCCTACATCGAACAGGTCCCTGTGGGGGAGGCTTCCGGCCTTCTCAAGAAGCTCTTCGATCAGGCGCTCGAACGCGCGGGTCGAATCTGGCACATCGTCCACATAATGAGCCAGAACCCCCCGGCGATGGATGCGTCGATGAAGTTCTACGCCGCGATCATGTTCGGGACGTCGCCGCTCACGCGCTGGCAGAGAGAGCTGCTCGCGGTCGTTACCTCGAAAGCGAACGACTGCTTTTACTGAACTCAGGCGCATGCGCATGACCTCCGGGAAGAGGTCGAGGAGTTGTTTGCGACTGATTCGGAGCGGGATGTTTTCGTGCACGCAGTCACTCGCGATTGGCGAACTGCTGATCTGGGCGCGGCGGAAGAAGCACTGTGCCGCTATGCGGAGAAGCTGACCCACCACCAACAGGACGCGGGCCAGCCAGACATCGACGAACTCCGCTCACTCGGGCTCGATGACCGCGCGATTCATGACGCGACACAGGTCATCGGCTACTTCAACTATATCACCCGAGTGGCCGATGGCCTGGGCGTCGAGCCGGAGGATTTCCTCCAAGCATGGGGCCTAGAGCCGGCATGAGAGCGGAGCTGGCCACCGTGTGTATATTCTGCATCAGCCAGAGACCCTCGAACGAATAGTCATGGAAACGAAGAGACCCACCAGCCCGGCGGCCGAGGAGATTCTCGGCGGATATTTCCCCGTTCTCGACCACGGCTTCGTGTCGCTGGTGGATTACATGGGATCCGATGAAGACGTCGAGCGAGCGGCTCGGGTGAGTTACGGATTCGGTACCCGACAGGTTTCGGCGACTCGGGGACTTGTGCGGTATCTCCGACGGCACAAACACACGACGCCGTCGGAAATGGTCGAGTTCAAGTTCCACTGCGCCATGCCCATGTTCGTAGCACGCCAGTGGATTCGGCATCGGACCGCCTCGGTCAACGAGCTGTCCGCTCGTTACTCGTTGATGCCGCTTCTCTTCTATATGCCGGACCAGGAGCAGTTCTCGCTGCAGAGCAAGTCGAACAATCAGGGCCGCGACGGTGGGGCGCCCGAAGAGGTGTATCGTGAAGCCTCGGCGCGCTGGGAGAAGCTTCGCGCAGATTCAGGGGATGCGTATCGGTGGATGCTCGAAGAAGACGTAGCTCGTGAGATCGCCCGTATCGACCTGCCTGTATCGACGTATACTCAATGGTACTGGAAAATCGATCTGCACAATCTCCTCCACTTCCTGTCTCTGCGTGTGGATACGAGAGCTCAATGGGAGATCCAGCAGTTCGCTCAGGTCATTGCAGCAATGGTGAAGCGAGTCGCGCCGCTTTCTTACGAAGCCTGGATTGACTATGACCTCGGCGCTGAGCCGGTAACTCGAGTGGAGCGGGAAGTCCTCTCCAAGCTCGTGCAGGGAGCCGATGACGGTATCACGGTAGTCGATGGCGCTTCGGTCTCAACTGACGAAATGAAGGCAGCGGGTTTGTCGGCACGGGAGATTCGCGAGCTCCTTGAGAAGCTTGAAGCGCCGGGACACCCCGACTTCGAGCTGGACATGAGCAGGATGAAGTCTGCCGATGAGATGGCAGCGGATATGTTCGAGGCGGTACCGGACAGCTTCGAGTAGCGGTTACTTCACCCAGACCGTTTTCACATTCGTGAACTCGAGGAGTCCCAAGGGGCTCAGTTCTCGACCGTAGCCGCTCTCCTTCGTGCCGCCGAAGGGCAGGCGGGGGTCCGACTTTACGATTCCGTTCACGAAGCAGCTGCCCGCGTCGATCAGATCTGCGGCGATGACTTCACCCCGCTCGACGTCCGTGGTGTAGATCGAAGCACCCAGGCCGAACACCGTGTCATTCGCCACCCGGATCGCCTCAGCTTCATCCGCCACCGGTACGATGCAGGCGACCGGTCCGAACAACTCCTCTGAGTAGGCGGGCATCCCGGGACCCACATCTGCGAGCACGGTCGGCGGATACCACCCTCCTGGCCTTTCGGGGACGACCCCGCCCGCGATCAGTCTCGCTCCGGCCTCGACCGAGCGTTCGACCTGGCCATGCAACGCGTCGCGCAGATCGGTCCGCGCCATGGGACCGACCCTTGTCGAGGGGTCGAGTGGGTCACCAAGTGGCCAAGCGTCCATCGCCCGAAGCAGTTTCTCCTCGAAGGATTCGCGCACCGCGTCGACCACCACGAACCGTTTCGCTGCGACGCAACTCTGACCCGAATTGATGAAGCGTCCGGTTGCGCAGCTTGCAGCCGCGGCATCCAGGTCCGCGTCGGCCAGCACGATCGACGGGTCGCTTCCGCCCAGCTCTAGAACGCATTTCTTGATGGCGGCTCCCGCTCTCGCTGCCACGGCTCGTCCGGCTCGTACACTTCCCGTCAGGCTGACGCCTTGGATGCGAGCGTCGTCGATGAGCTCTCCAGTGTTTTCGACATCGAGCCGGAGTTGCACGAACAACCCTTCCGGGTAGCCGGCCTCGCAGAGCAGGCGCTCGATACTGAACGCGCACCCTGGTACGTTCGGGGCGTGCTTTAGAAGGACAGCGTTCCCAGCGGTGAGTGCCGGGGCGGCGAATCGAATGACCTGCCAGTAAGGAAAGTTCCACGGCATGATGCCGAGAACGACGCCGAGCGGCCGATAGGTCCAGTAGCTCATCGATGCATCAGTCTCGACCGGAACGGGTGCCAACGCGGAGGACGCAATGTCTGCGTAGTACTCACACACGAGGGCACACTTCTCGACCTCGGCGATCGCCTGCGTGATTGGTTTGCCCATCTCCCGAGTCATGAGCTTACCGTGTAACTCCTTTTGCTCTCGAAGGAGCCTGGCCAGGGTCCGCAGGGGGTCGGTGCGGGCTTCGACGGACACGTTCCTCCACTCGAGATGAGCTTCATGAGCCCTCTGGATTTGAGCTTCGATCTCGGGTGGTGACGCCTGTGCGTACTCGGCGAAGCGCTCTCCCGTCGCGGGGTTCACTGATTCGAAGTGCATAGGAGCGGTCGGGGTGGGAGAATCGATCCGTAGATGGTCAACCTACTTCCCGGTAGCCTTGGCGGAACCCGGAGTGGCCTCGCGGAACCCGGAGCGCCCTCGCAAGGATTCCTTGCGGTGCGTACGATGCCGTCAACGAACGGGGGTGTTATGACGAAGGCATTACCGACGGTCAGACCGGGAGATCATGCGATCGCGGTTTTGCCTGCTGGACCCGCAGCTCGAAACGGTACCGATATCGTACCGGAAGTCGAACTGCGGGCGCTCGACCAACTCTGGTTCCAGGTGTCCGGGACGGTGTGCAACCTCCGCTGTCAGCACTGCTTCATTTCGTGCTCCCCCGAGAACCACTCGTTCTGGTTCATGTCCCGTGACCAGGTCGCTGCGTCGCTCGCAGAGTCGGTGCGCTTGGGGGTGAAGGAGTACTACTTCACCGGTGGGGAGCCGTTCATGAACCGCGACATGCTGGGGATTCTCGAGGACACGCTACAGATTGGCCCTGCCACCGTCCTGACCAATGCGACGTTGCTGCCGCAAAGAGTCGTCGATCGCCTGGCAGAACTCTCTCGAGCCTCACGCTACACGCTTGAACTCAGAGTGAGTATCGATGGCGTCACTGCAGATATGAACGACGCGATCCGAGGCCCTGGGTCTTTCGAGCGCGCCGTGGCAGCCGTCGGGAGGCTCGCGGCCGCGGGCTTCCTTCCAATTATCACTACGATGCAGTCGTGGCCTGATCATGAAACTGACCCCATGCTCCAGGACTTCCACCAGGTACTCGCTGACGTCGGGTATGACCGGCCGCGCTTGAAGGTTCTGCCACCGCTGCGGATCGGGTCCGAGGCGAGCCGAGATCGCCCCTATGATGAGGCTGAGGCCGTAACCGTCGACATGATGGCGGAATATCCCTCCGATTTACTGCTCTGTTCGAGCGCACGACTGGTGACGTCGACCGGAGTCTGGGCTTGTCCGATTCTCCTCGACTACTCATCGGGTCGCCTGGCGGATACGCTCGACGAAGCGGTCGCGGTGCCCGCCCGCCTTGCGGAGCAGGCCTGCTATACGTGCTGGGTGAACGGGGCGATCTGCTCGAACATGCCTGGCTTCGCGATGGAGCAGACGTGAGAAGCTATCGGCGCATAGCGCTCTTCGGCGGTGTGTACTCGAACCATCTGGCACTCTCGGCTGCCATCGAAGACGCGCTCGGCCGTGACGTCGACGGAATGATGTGCCTGGGTGATCTGGGCGCGTTTGGTCCACATCCTGATCGGGTCTTCCCGCTGCTGCGCGAACACGACATCGAGGTGGTGAAGGGCAACTACGACGATTCAATCGCGAGAGGCCTCGATGACTGTCAGTGCGGGTATACCGACCCGCGAGACAATCACTTCGCGAGGATCTCGTACCGGTACACGTTCGACAATACGTCACCTGAAAATCGCGTCTGGATGTCCAACCTTCCCTATGAGATCCGATTTCGACTGGGCGATCTCGACGTCCTGGCCTGCCACGGGAGCCCCAGGCAGACAAATGAGTTCCTGTGGGAGTCGACCACGCCCACGCACTTTCTCGACAAGCTGGCGACCGATTACTCCGCCGATGTCGTCGTGGGTACGCATACGGGTCTGCGCTGGAATCGGAGCTGGGGCGAGCAACGCACTTTCGTAAACGTCGGTGCCCTGGGCCGGCCGGCGAACGATGGGAGCCCGGCCGTTTGGTACGCGATCCTGCAGGCCGAGGCGCGCGACATGGACGTCGAGTTCGTCTCCGTCGCGTATGACCATCTGGCACTGGCCAAGGAGATGCGAGACGAAGAGCTTCCGGAGGAATTCGTCGAGACGATTCTTACGGGTTGGTGGACCACATGTTTGGAAATCTTGCCGGGAAAAGAGCGAGCTGCCGGGCGATTTTAGCGCCGATCCTCCGATGAGCGAAGCCATTCGTTTGTTCGTGACGGGTGGAACGTTCGACAAAGAGTACGACGAGATTCATGGCTCTCTACAGTTTCGCGACACCCATCTTCCTCAGATGCTCGAGATGGGGCGCTCGAAGCTCGACGTTCGGGTTCGGACGCTCATGATGGTGGACTCGCTCGACATGAGTGATGCGGATCGTGCGCTGATCGCGAGCAATTGCCGTGACGCTCCTGAGCCACATATCGTCATCACGCACGGGACCGACACCATGGTCGACACGGCCCGAGCACTCGTAGAGGTTGTGCCGAACAAAACGGTGGTCCTGACTGGCGCGATGATTCCTATCGCGTTTGGAAGCTCAGATGGCCTCTTCAATCTGGGCGGTGCACTCGCCGTCGTTCAGGTGCTCCCACCCGGTGTATACATCACCATGAACGGCCGAGTCTTCGCGTGGGATGGTGTAAAGAAGAACCACGCCACGGGGGTCTTCGAAGGGCTGTCGTAGCCTCGAGCTATCGTCGCCCCGGCTGCGTAGTCTGTCCCCCTAGAACGCCTTCAGGTACGTCAGCTTCACCACCCCGGTCCGTCGATTCCAACGCGTGTCCCGTGGATCGTCGAGCGTGCCGGTGATATACCCGGTGTCGAAGACCAGAAACAGGTCGCTTCCCGGTGTGTGAATCCAGTCGATCCGGATGTTCGACTGAAGTGTGTTGGACACGTCGTCCCACTGGACCAGCGCATACGCGAAGAGCCGTCGATTGAGTGCAGCCTCGAGGCGGGTGCTGACGAGCGTGGTCGAGAAGTCACCGTCGGGCACCGGAAGGGAGACGTTGTTCCAGCTCGCGTTCGTATCCACAGTCAGATGCTTGTTTGCGATCCAGACGAGACCGCCCCCGATCTCGGCGCGCGTCCCGGACCAGAAGCCGCCGTAGGAGCCGCTGAAGCGGACTCCGAGCGATCGGGCGCGATTCGGACGAAAGTTGGCCGACACCGTCCGGAAGGTGTAGTCGCCCACCGGAATCTCACGTCCGTTGATAAAGGCCGGCTCGGTCAGTCTCTCGAAGCGCTCTCGGGCCGTGGCGCTGGTGTTGTCGCCGGACTGCAACGAAAGGTTGGTCACGAACTGGCCGAGGTGAGATTGTTTAGCGCCGTCGATACCCGTGATGTGATTCGCTCCCGCCGTCAGAGAGAGTTGGCGGGCCCACTCGCTCTGCTCGAAGCGAGGCCGATAGCCGAGCTGCCCGCCCCATCGTTTCTGATCCGGTCGGCGCACGAATCCAAGAGCTGGGTTGAACGCCTCGCCGGTCACTGTACGGGTGATCTCTGCGATGTACAGATCGTTCTGCAGAATGAGCTCGGCCTGAGCGGCGTAGGATTCGCCGTCACCCTCCATGTGTTTGGTGTCAGAGACGTTCGCGCCCCACAGCAAAAACGAACTGCTCGTCCAAAATCGAGACTCGATATCGGCACCGATTACGCGGTTGTGACCGGACGTCGTCTCCTTGCTCGTTACGATGCCGCCAAGCGTCGTTCGGCCCATCAGATCACCACGGAGCCGGGCGACTGAGTTCCATGCGGCGGGTACAGCGGTCGGGTCGTTTGGATCGGTGTTTCCGTTCGGGAGAGCGTCGTCGGTCCGCAGGCTCATGGCTCCGATCGAGATGGGGCCTGCCTGGCCTGTCAGGCGACCCCCTCCAACGATGTCGGCGTCGAGCCCGACTTGCCTTGAGAAGAAGACCTCAGACTCCTTCGGTGCGCCGAACTGGAATAGCCCTGCCCGCTCCAGGAAGAACTCTCGCTTCTCGGGAAAGAACAGGTTGAATCGGGTCAGATTGATCTGAACATTGTCCACCTCGACCTGAGCGAAGTCTGTGTTGTAGGTCAGGTCGAGCGTGAAATTCGATGTGATCGACGCTTTCACGTCTAGGCCGGCATCGACCTCGGTGTCGGTGCCGTCTGCCGAGGTGTTGGTCGCTCCCGCGATGCCGAATGGCTTTACCTGAATCTGCCGACCCTTCTCGAGATTCTCGAAGCCCGTGAGGGTGGCGTAGCGGGAGACCTGCGAGATTCCCGCCCGGTACTCCTGGCCGATGTGAGGCCAGTACACGGACTCATTTTTCCGTCGGATCGACCGAAACATCGCGATACCCATCTCGGGCGAAGTCGGGTCGTCGAACCTCAGTGTCGTGAAAGGGATCTCGGCCTCCAGAACCCATCCCTCGTCGGTGATCCTCGCTTCGGTCGTGTAGATCCCATCCCAGTTCCAGTCCTGGCCGCCTTCGTCGGATATGAGGGCGTCGTCCTGGGCACCTAGCGCCCCAATTTCAAAGAGGTAGGCATTGCGGCCGTCGTGGTACGTATCGATCGCAATCCGGACGTTGTCGTCCTTGTCGATCCATCCACCGCGCTGGAGAATGTTGCCCAGAACGAGGTCGGGCTCGGAGTCGTACATCGTCATGCCGAAGTACAGCGCGGTAGGTGTGTAGGCGATGCGCACCTCGGTTCGCTCCGAGGCGGCGGCTCCATCAACCGGATCGCGCTGAAGAAAGCCGCTTATGACCGGGATGGAGTCCCAAAACGCTTCGTCGAGCATCCCGTCGATATCCGGGGCGACCTGGATCGGGTGCGCCGTAGCGACCTGACCGGATGCACTCGCCCCCAAGAGTGGGTCAGATGACTCCTGGGCCGTGCCGATTGCCGGCAGGCCTCCAAAAAAGACGAACAGAAGGCAGAGAAAAACGAGACGTATTGGCATGAGAGACGAACGCTTTCCGGTGGATGGACTGAGAGTCACTATACGCCCTGAATCAGACGAACTGTTTCTTGGTCTCTTGGCCCAGCGGGTTGGCCGTCGCGAGCGAGACGTTCTTCTCTGTGCAGGATATTGGAAGCACGTTCCGCCTGTGGGCGACCTCTGCAGGGATCAGAACCGCAGATTGCAGATCCGTCTGGTCGAGATCCACGACGGAAATATGGGACTCCGCCGCGATGTCTGAGGTAAGCTGCGCCAGCGATATGTCAGCCGTCTTTTGGACCAGTCGCCACGCTTTCGTCATTTGGCTCGCCGAGGCGTCGTCGAGATCCGACGCACCGACGAAGGCGGCGGCTCTCGACCGCGACCATCCAGTTTCCGAAGAGTGCGTCAGGCGACAAGGCGTTCAGCGGTGCATTTAGGGGAGGCTCAATACAAGTCCTGCGCGGCGACAGGCCACAAGTATAAGCTCGCGGGGCGGGTGTAACATAGGACTCTCAGGTGCCTCGGCCCGCGGGGTTTGGTAGATTACCGCGATGCAGATACGGTACCTTGATGGGCCACGGTTGAGGCGGTCTCTTTTCGCCGCGTGCGACCACGCGCAGCGCCAGCGCGCTGAGCTGAATCGCATCAACGTGTTCCCCGTTCCAGACGGAGACACAGGCACTAATCTGGCGCTCACTGTGAGGGCCGTGGCCGACCACCTGCGCACTGTCAGGGATCGGTCCGTGGGTATCGTTGCGCACGAAGCGGCACAGGGCGCGGTGCTCGGCGCACGTGGGAATTGTGGCATGATGCTCTCGCATTTTCTCCTCGGCTTTGCGGAAAGTCTCGAAGGCCAGGATCGAGTGGACTCGGTTGGGTTCGCTAGTGCGATGACGACTGGATTCGAAAAGCTTTACGATTCCATTGAGGATCCGGTCGAGGGGACGATTCTCACCGTAATGCGCGATGCAGCTGCGGCGTCCGGTCACGCCGAGTCCGACTTCGTACCGCTCGTCAGCCATGTCGTGGAGCAGGCGCGAGACTCTCTCGCTCGAACACCGGATCAACTCGCGGTTCTCAAGAAGGCTGGCGTGGTGGATGCGGGCGCGAAGGGATTCGTCAGCATGCTCGAGGGCGTGCTGTTTTTCGTCGAAGGAGTGACGATTGCGGTGGGATCCGGGGCGGCGGATGCAGAGCAGGACGGAGGGTTGGCAGCGGCTGCGGGGCTGGTCGATTATCCGAGCGCGGAGGAGCAGTATCAGTTCTGCACGGAGGCGCTCGTCCGTGGCGATGCCCTTCCTGACCAGAAGGCCGCGCGGGAGATCCTCCGCGACTTCGGTGATTCACTTATCGTGATTCGATCGGAAGACATTCTGAAGGTGCACATCCATACGGATGAGCCGGAAGATGTCTTCGACTACCTCCGTACGGTCGGGTCGTTGGTCACCCACAAAGCTGAAGATATGAAGGCCCAGCACGACGCGATCGGGGCAGGAGCAGGGCACATACAACTCGCTCGCCGTCCAGTTGCCGTGGTCACAGACTCTGCGTGTGACCTTTCCGAGGAGATCGTGCGGGCACACGGTATCAATGTCGTGCCTATGTCCCTCGTCGATGGGAATACGACCTATCGGGATGGAGTCGACATCTCAGCGACCGAGTTCCATGACCGCCTCGGGTCCGCCGAATCGCTACCTACCACGAGCCAACCGACCCCGGCTGCAATTCTCGAAGGCTTGGCCCGTGCCGCAGAGGAAGGGGAGGCCGTGGTTGGCGTCTTCCTCTCCTCGACACTGTCGGGTACCGTGACTTCGGCTGAGGCGGCTGCCGAACGCTTCGACGCAGTGCCACTCCGAGTCGTGGACTCACTGGGGGCCTCGCTCCTGCTCGGCCTCCTAGTGTTGAAGGCCTCGGAACTGGCGGAGGCGGGTCGTTCTCTCGACGAGATCGTTGAGGAGCTAGGGCGCATCCGGACCCACTCGGGAATTCTCTTCACGGTTCGTTCGTTCGAGCGCCTGATCGCATCTGGTCGGGTTGGTCGAGGTAAGGCCTTCGTCGGACGTTTTCTGGGAGTGAAGCCGATAATGGGCATGTCGGCTGAGGGACGAGTCGTCCCGTTCGGGAAGGCCTTCGGAGTTCGGCGTGCGCGTGGTGAAATGCTACGCGTACTCCGAACGAAGATCCCTACTGGCACAGAGAAGGTGCGGTTCGGGGTGGTTCACGTCGGGATGCCGGAGATCGTGGCCGAAATGTCGGACCGGATTCGGTCCGAATACGGTGATAGGGTGGAGATTCTTTCTGCCCCGGCGACGCCCGTCATCGCCACGCACCTCGGAGTCGGGGCGTGGGGCATCGCTTATATGGTCGAGGATTGACCCCGCTGGAACGACCTACTTCTTAAATTTCTGCTTTCCGGCAACGAGCACGTCATACGTCGCTCGCTGGGCGGCGGAGAGGTTGGGTGGGAGTCCGACGAGAAGGGCTCGGCCCTTGCCTGAAGGGATATGCAGGTGGAGCCGGTCCAGGTCGGGATCTTCGTATTCGTGAGCGAGGCCCGTGTCGTCTACCGATACGGTCCGTCCCGGCGTCACGGCCTCGGCCAGTCGCCGACCGTACTCGGTCCACGCTTCCAAGGCTGGAGCGGTGCCCTTGGCGATGCTGGGAAGGAGCCTCTCCCGATAGTAGGCGACTGCCTCCCTGTAGCCGTCGGGGTTCGCTTGCTTGAGCTCCTGGAGCCGGTCGCGATAGAATTCGCGGGGATCGCGGGCTCCCGTCGCCTCGAGGGCTGCCTGGAGGATCTGGTCGGCCTGTTTCGTTACGTCGTCGGGCATGGCTCAAAGAGTTGCGACGTATGCACGGAGCGTCAACGCGCCGCATAGTATCCCGGCTGGAATCCCTTGGTGGGTTGAGTCATGGATTATCCACGTGCTTTCGGCTAGGCCGAAGTGACGGCGAACGAACGCATCGAGGTCGAGTGGGCGATGTTCAGCGAATTGTGCTGGGCTCTCGCGCTGAAAGTCCCTCGAGACTAAGACCCAGAGATCATCGTGGGGATCGCTCGCGCCGGCGTGATTCCGGCGGCAGTAGTTGTGTCGATTTTGCGCGTCGACTTCTACTTCTAAGAATTTTCCGCCGAGACGGCGATGGAATTGTTCGTGAGCGACCGGAGATCATGAGTGCGGCTCCGCGTGAGGCTGGCGGGCGACGCTTCCTTATTGGGAAGAAATCACGACTTCGGGAGATACCCTTAGGCTGGCCCAGGCAGCCGCGCGTGATGTCCATCCGGAAGAGGTGCGCACGGCAACGTCGTTTGTGCGCACGACGGGTTATCAGCCTGATTACTCAGCTCTGACCATGGATGCGAATGTCATCCTTCCGTGGGACCGAAAGGTCTTCGATGGAGATGATCTGGTCTTGAATCCGCGCTACGAAGGAGTAATCGACGACTAGACGCCTCGCGTCATGTCGTCGAGGAACTCGGCGTTCGTTTCCGACAGCTGCATCCGCTCGATCAGGAACTCCATCGCTTCGACTGGATCCATGTGGGCGAGGAAGTTCCGAAGCAGGAAGACGCGGTTGAGCTCAACGTCACTCAAGAGAAGTTCTTCCTTTCGCGTGCTCGAACGGTTGAGGTTGATCGCTGGCCAGATCCTCCGGTCGGATATCTCCCGGTCGAGGACGAGCTCCATGTTTCCGGTGCCCTTGAACTCCTCGAAGATCACCTCGTCCATTCGACTTCCGGTGTCGATCAGCGCGGTCGCAACGATCGTCAGTGACCCCCCGTCTTGGATATTCCTCGCAGCGCCGAAGAATTTCTTGGGGCGCTGCATGGCCTTGGCGTCGACGCCGCCGGACATGATTCGACCCGAGTGCTTGATGATCGAATTGTAAGCTCGCGCCAGTCGCGTGATCGAATCGAGCAGGATCACTACATCCTTGCCGTGCTCAACCAGTCGCTTGGCCTTTTCGAGGACCATGTCTGCGACCTGTACGTGCCTCTGCGCAGGTTCGTCGAAGGTGGACGCGATCACTTCACCGTTCACGCTCTCTTTCATCTCCGTCACCTCTTCCGGCCGCTCGTCGATGAGCAGGACGATCAGGTGGACGTCCGGAGAGTTCGTAGCGATGGCGTTGGCCATCTGTCGAAGGATCGTTGTCTTTCCGGCTTTCGGCGGCGAGACGATCAGGCCGCGCTGGCCTTCCCCAATGGGTGCGATCAGGTCGACCATTCGCATCGGGATCGACCCTTCGGAACCGGGTACTTCGAGATTCAGTCGCTTCTCCGGGTACATCGGCCTGAGGCTGTCGAACTCCCCACGGTCGCTGGTCTTTTCGGGGTCGAGACCGTTGATGGAGTCGACCTGAAGCAGGGCGATGTAGCGCTCGCCCTTTTTCGGCGGCCGCACCTCGCCGATCAGCGTATCGCCCGTTCTCAGATTGAACCGCTTCATCTGGGAGGGACTGACGTAGATGTCGTCCGGGCTGTTGATATAGTTCCACGCCTGCGAGCGCAGGAACCCATACCCTTCCGGCAACAGCTGGAGGACGCCCTCGGCCGTGAGCCTCTCTCCGCGATCGAGCATGGCTTGCTCGATCTTCAATAGAAGATCCTGCTTGCGGAGGCCTGTGAACGAGCTGAGGTTCAACTCCTCAGCCAGATCGTGCAGCTCTCCGACGTTCTTACTCTTGAGTTCAGCGATGTCCACGAGGGGCTCCCGCACGTGTCGCTCGGACGAGCTGACGGGATCGCGCGGTCGGGGGGCTTCGTTAGAATGAACGAATTCGTTGCTAGGAACGATTAATGGCGGCTGAAAAGGGGGTCAAGGCTGATCCCGAGGTTTGGCTGTCGCTTCTGGAAGACTACCGGGTGCTTTCGCTCCCGCACGACACCGTGCTGGAGGGTCGCCTGAAGCCTGGATTTGGCTCCGATTCTCCTGAGGTCGCCCAGGTCTTACGACAGTGGCCAGCTCGAGCGTATATCTCGAAGACGGCGGGCGGTACAGAGGTCGTGCTGGTCTATCAGTTGAAGAATGAGCCGTGGAAATTTCCGTGGGTTCATGCGTTGCTCTTGTTCGTGACGCTGATCACCACTCTCGGGTCCGGGGCTATGATGACGGGTGCCGATCCCTTCCGGACGCACTTGTTCGAACTGGGATCGTTTCAGCTCCCCTATCCGACTGGTCTTGATCTCTCTCGCCTTTGGAGAGGCGCCGCGTTCGCGATCCCTTTCCTCACGGTTCTTCTGGCTCACGAAATGGGACACTGGTGCGCCGCTCGATACCACGGTGTTCGGGCGACCCTCCCGTACTTCATCCCGTGCCCGCCGTATCTATCGGTCATCGGGAGTCTCGGAGCTTTTATCCGTCTCCGGGGGCCAAGCGTTCGAAGATCGATCCTGTTCGATATTGGTGCGTCGGGCCCGTTTGCCTCATTCATTGTGTCGGTGCCCTTGTTCATCGCAGGGTTGGGCCTGTCGCGGACTGTGCCTGTCCCGGCTTCGATCGCCAGTCCCTTCGTCGTCCGTTTTACCGGACAGCCCATATGGCTCGGTAACGGAGGCTTGACGCATGTGCTCACTACTTGGTTTGGTCCGGGCCCGGTTGGTGAGGCCGCGATCCTCTTGCATCCCCTCGCCCTCGCTGGCTGGCTCGGGTTGTTCGTCACTGCGCTGAACCTTCTCCCTTTGGGTCAACTCGATGGCGGCCACGTGTTGTATGCGTTGACGCCGGCGAAACACGGGCGACTGGCTCGTCTTTTCCTGGGCATCCTAGTCGTGCTGGGCACGGGATGGTGGGGATGGTGGGCATGGGCGGTGCTGGTCTTTTTCCTCCACCGCGGAAAAGTGGTTCATCCACCCGTTCTGCAGCCCGAGCCAGGACTGGGTCGGGTCCGCTCGGGCCTGGCCTGGGTGCTAATTCTCGTTTTTGTAGCCTGTTTTGTCTTGGTCCCAATCGACCTGTAATTACGGAAAACGCGTCAGGCGTGACTCCGATTTGTCTAAGTGTTAAAAGCTTTTATGCCACCCGTGAGGTGAAAATTCTTGACATTGTGATACCTGATAAAAACATTCAAAGACACAGGTTTTTCTCGATTCCTGTGCGGAGTGTTCGCGAGGTGATGAAGACACTGCTCGAAGGGGACAGGCGTGGCAAGACACAACCGAGAGGGGACCGGGGCCGACCAGCGTGGCTTCGAGTATGGCATCAGCTATCAGCCCGACTGGTTGAAGCGTGTGAAGGTGACACGCCAGCTGGAGTCGGGTAGACAGTCGACAAAGACGTTGTTCCGAAATCCGGCCACGGGCCCGGAAGCGGCACGCGGAGACAGGATTCGCACGCGCGTTCTCTCGTCCGACCAGGCGGTCGACTTTGAAGTCGCTCTGACTGATCAGCGGTCTGCCGTGAAGCGAATCCGAATCACGTACGAAGTACTCGGCGAGACCGGGCGATTCGAAGAAGTGGAATTCACGCTTGAGAGTGAGGATGTGCCGGACGAATAGCTGCAGGCACTCGCACAGGCTCCCTATAACTACCTCCGCTCCCTCCCATGGCCCGACCCGAATCCGCACGTGAGCGTGGCGCACAGCCGCAACCCACGACCATCGAAACCAGCGCGGGTGGCGTTGTGATAAGGATGATCGAAGGGGTTCGGCACGTCCTGATCATCCTTGACCCATACAAGAAATGGGGACTTCCGAAGGGGCATGTGGAAGGCGAGGAGACCCCTGAACAGGCGGCGGTTCGAGAAGTGACGGAGGAGACGGGACTCACCGACCTGAGGCCGTCGGAAGAGCTGGTGACCATCGACTGGCACTTTCGGGCACGGGGGCGAAAGGTTCACAAGTACACCACCTTCTTTCTCATGTACTCGGACACGGGTGAGCCGGTGCCGGAGACAAGAGAAGGGATCACGGAATGTGAGTGGGTACCCCTGCACATGGCACACCAGCGAATCTCATACGAAAACGCAAGTGAAGTCATACAGATTGCCCATCAGCTCCTGTTGGAAGAAACCTCGGACGAAACTGCGGATTGAGAGCGTGTCATGACTGATTCGACGAAACCTCGGACGAAACTGCGTATTGAAGGCGTGTCATGACTGAGCGAGGGGAGTTCAGCGTCTGGAGAGTGGTTCAAGCCACCGGCGTTGTGGTTGTCATGGGCTTCTTCCTGCTTGAGACTTTGACGATTCTGAATCCGGTCCTCCTTTTTGTGTTGCTGTGGGCGGTTCTGCTTCCGTTTCGAGGCCGTCCGGGCCACAT
>Ga0308018_10000022_pt1 | contig 75263 bp, 63 predicted proteins | sample Neamet282_FD_203130 | JGI IMG/M metagenome (GOLD analysis project Ga0308018, IMG submission 203130) | Marine microbial communities from water near the shore, Antarctic Ocean - #282 | ecosystem: Environmental > Aquatic > Marine > Unclassified | place: Southern Ocean | collected 2014-10-01
GGGCTGGTGCTATAGATGTCGCAGGTAGCCACACTTTAGCTAATATTTGCGCCTCTATGAAATATGGTGGCACTGTTGCTGCCTGTGGTTTAGCACAGGGCTATGATCTGCCAGCCACAGTGATGCCGTTTATCTTACGAGGTGTGACGTTAGCGGGTGTTGATAGTGTTTATCGCCCTAAGGCGGATCGAATTGCCGCATGGAACCGCCTAGCCCAAGACTTAGACCTTACCCACCTAGAAGACATAATGACTGAAATCACCTTAGAGCAAGCTTTGCAAACTGCGCAAGACCAAATGAAGGGTCTTACTCGTGGTCGCTTTGTCGTTAATGTAAACGCTTAACGAAGGAGCTAAATCATGAGCGCTATTAGTCGTTACCCTGTACCCACTTTAGAAAACCTGCCCGCAGACATTAAGAGTAGGGTGCTAGAAGTGCAAGAGAAGGCAGGCTTTGTGCCGAATGTCTTTTTGGCTATGGCTCATCGTCCAGATGAGCTGCGTGCATTTATGGCCTACCATGATGCTCTCATGCTCAAGGATAGCGGGCTAAGCCAAGCTGAACGTGAAATGATTATTGTGACTACATCCAATGACAATGGATGTTTGTATTGTGTAGTAGCCCATGGGGCAATATTACGAATACGGGCTAAAGATGCCTTGGTGGCAGATCAGGTGGCGGTCAATTATCTTAAGGCCGATATTTCAGCGCGGCAAAAAGCCATGCTAACGTTTGCGCTGAAAATATCTAACAATGCCCAAGCCACCGATGATCAAGACTTCGCGGTGCTCAAAGGTCATGGCTTTAGTGAGGATGATGTTTGGGATATCGCTGCCATCACAGCCTTCTTTGGGCTAAGTAACCGCATGGTTAACTTTGCATCCATTCAGCCAAATAAAGAATTTTATGGCATGGCTAGGGGAGCCTAAGCGCTAATAGTAACCCTGTCATCATTAGCAAAGACAACCCATAGCCTGTTATTGGTTGTCTTTGCTCCATAGTTGCTTCTATCTAGGTTTGCTTTTTCTACTTCAGTCTAATTTTTCTTCAGTTTCCTCAACGCTGTTATGTTTAATATTACACAAGGATCTGTGTATAAAAATTTTTTATCTGAAAATGTAAATAAATTACAATAAAGCCGCATATATATCCATAATTGACCTTTTAATATAATTTTTGTAGTATTACTACATTATTTTAATTGGTGCTAAGTACTTTAGGTTTTAGTCTGAACACGTTACCCTTGTGCGACTAATAAATACTCCCTAACGACACTGCTTTTGTTTGTTAAATTACCACTTCTAAGGAAAATTCATGCCTGAGTCTCTCAAAGATAGCGCCATGCGCTACCATACTCACCCAACACCCGGTAAATTGTGTATCCAACCCACAAAACCGCTGGCCAATAAACGTGACCTTGCCCGCGCTTATTCACCTGGTGTGGCATATGCCTGTGAAGCAATAGTAGAAGATGTGGACATGGCAGCGGCAGTCACTGCTCGTGGCAACTTGGTGGGTGTAATCACCAATGGCACAGCAGTACTGGGCTTAGGTAATATTGGCCCATTGGCCTCTAAGCCAGTGATGGAAGGTAAGGCGGTACTATTTAAAAAGTTTGCTAATATCGATGTGTTTGATATTGAGATTCAAGAAAACGACGTCGATAAATTAGTAGATATTATAGCCTCGTTGGAGCCTACCTTTGGTGCCATCAACTTAGAAGACATCAAAGCGCCAGAGTGCTTTTTAGTAGAAAAGGCTTTGCGTGAACGCATGAATATTCCAGTGTTCCATGATGACCAACATGGCACAGCTATTGTAGCCGCGGCTGCGGTTTATAATGGTTTGCGGGTGGTAGGCAAAAAAATTGAAGATATTAAGGTGGTGGGTTCTGGTTCTGGTGCTGCCAGTATTGCGTGCTTAGACTTACTTGTAAGTATGGGTTTGCCTAGAGAGCATGTTACCTTGATAGACCGCTCTGGCGTTATCTATAAAGGCCGTGATCATGGCATGAACCCTTGGAAAGAAAACTACGCAAGACAAACCCAAGATCGTACCTTAGCTGATGCAATGGTTGATGCAGATTTGTTTATGGGTTTGTCGGCCCCTGGTGTGTTGACTCAAGATATGGTGAAAACCATGGCACCAAGGCCGCTTATTCTTGCGATGGCCAACCCTACACCAGAAATCATGCCAGAGCTTGCTATGGCAGTGCGCCCGGATGCAATTGTTGCTACTGGAAGATCTGACTTCCCGAACCAAGTGAACAACGTACTGTGTTTTCCCTTTATTTTTCGTGGTGCACTAGATTGCGGAGCAACCACCATTAATGAAGCCATGAAGCATGCTTGCGTTAAAGCCATTGCAGATTTAGCCTGCAAAGAAGTAACAGATGTTGTGGCAGCAGCATATCCTGGTGAGAACTTTAAGTTTGGCCCAGAATACCTTATTCCTAAGCCCTTTGATCCACGTCTCATCGAAGAGGTGCCGCTGGCTGTAGTAAAAGCAGCAATGGCTAGTGGCGTTGCCACCAGACCTATTGAAGACCTTGATGCTTACCGTGTTAAATTACAAAGCTATGTAAATCAGGCAGGTTTGTTTATGCAGCCAATGATCGAAAAAGCTAAACAAGGCCCTAAACGTCGTATCGTTTATGCTGAAGGCGAAAACGAAGATGTACTTATGTCGATGCAGGCCACAGTGGATGAAGGCGTAGCAAAGCCTATTCTTATTGGTCGTCAAAGTGTGATAGAAAAATCCCTTGATCGCTTAAGCTTAAGCTTTAAATTAGGTGAAGATGTAGATGTATTTGACCCTAAAGATTGTGATTTACACAGCCGTTATTGGCAGCATTACCACACCAAAGTTGCACGTAAAGGCACTTCAGTAGAAACTGCTAAACATGACATGCGCAACAATACTACTGCATTAGCATCGGTCATGGTGAGCTTAGGTGAAGCGCATGGCATGATTTGTGGAAAGGTAGGGCGTTTTGACACACACTTTAAAACCTTATATCAAGTGCTAGGACCAAAGACTCCAGACACCCATGTGTCTTCGGTATGTGCTTTGTTGTTGCCAAGTGGCCCACTGTTCTTAGCTGACGCATTTTTAACTGTAGACCCATCAGCGCAAGATATTGTAGCTTCTACTGAAGCCAGTATGGAATTTGTACGTGGATTTGGTATTGAGCCTAAAGTTGCACTTTTGTCTCACTCTAACTTTGGCACATCCAGTGATCCACAGGCCCATAAAATGCGTGATGCTTCTGCCACACTTCGCAAGCGTTACCCTGATGCGCAAATTGAAGGTGAGATGCATTCATTCACTGCCTTAAATGAAGAGCTGCGCCAGACTATTTTCCCTAACTCTAAGCTTACGGGGCAGCCTAACTTATTGATTATGCCCAACTTAGATACTGCTAACATTACTCTAGGTCTTATTCGTTCATTAACAGATGCGCTGCTTATTGGCCCATTTGTGCATGGTTTAGCTAAACCTGCGCATATCGTAATCCCATCGGTTTCTGGCCAAGGCATATTTAATATGAGTGCCATTACAGCAGCAGATGTAGAAGTGCATTGTGAAACTAATGAGTGCAGTATTTAGTTAGAACTTATTTTTAAGTTTTCTACACAAAAGTCATTCATGGTCTATGCTTACTTTAGTATGTATTGTCCCTGAGTGTTTTTGCCCAGTTTATCTGGGCTTTTTTTTGCTTTTAATATTTCTGCCACCAAGGCTCACGTTTTTTAGGCTCATGCAGCAATTGCATGAGTTCGCCTATGCGAGGGATGACAAACGCCTGGCCTTGCTGCGTTGCTAATAGGGAGGTTTGTGCAGCAGGTTCATACCAAGGGTGCAAGGACAAGGTAAACGCTCCCCAATGCACAGGCATCATAATGTTAGCATTCAAATCTTTTGCAGCTTGCACGCTTTGTTTTGGCACCATATGAATCGGCTCCCAGCGGAAATTATATTGCCCCGAATCTAATAGGGCGATATCAATTGGGCCAAAGCGTTGACCTATTTCTTTAAAGTGAGGGCCATAGCCACTATCCCCACTAAAAAAAACCCGCTGCTGTGGTGCCTCCACCATCCAGCCACCCCATAGAGTAGAGTTGTTATTGCCCAAACGTCTGCCAGAAAAATGACGAGCAGGGGTGAGAGTGAGAGTGATGCTGTTTAAATCGATCGATTGCCACCAGTCCATTTCACTTATGCGCTCTGGCGCAATGCCCCAATGTAATAAATGTTGTCCAACACCAAGGGGCACGTAGTAGTGCTTAACCTTATTGTCTAGCTGCATAATGCTAGGGTAGTCTAGATGGTCGTAATGATCATGAGATATGATTACCGCATCAATGATGGGTAGTTGAGAAGGCTGAATAGGCAGATTTTGGTTATAGCGTGGGCTGCCAAGGGCTGCATGAGGCGCAGCAGTGTCACTAAATATAGGGTCAAAAATCAGAGTTTGGTTAGCGGTTTGTAATAAAAATGAGGAATGACCAAACCATAATAGTTGGTTTTCATTAAGTGGGTTGGCAAGTTGTGTTGCGTCTGTTTTTACGACCTCTATGTTACGCTTTGGGGCTAGCTCTTGTGCATTAATGTAATCCCATAATGCACCAGCCATAAGTCCAAAGGATTGATCTAAGGTAGTGTGAGTTTGGTTATTAAATTGTTGATTTGAAAAATTTTTTGAACTGGTATAGCTTTGTTGTTGTGAAGGTGTCATCCAAGCACCAAATACAGCAGCATTGTCATACCAATAATACACAGCGCCTCCAACAGTAAATGCTAGAGAAAGTGTGAGCGTGATGGCCACGGCAGTTCTGCTCATTTTTTTAATCATTAATACAATCCTTTAAGCTGCATACCCAAAAAGTTTTTTACGCAAAATAGGTTATTGGTTGATGATAAACACTATCGCTCTTGTGCAGTAGATTTTTATTTAAATTTATGCAGTTTTACATGATTTTAATGTCATTGATAAAACATTTAAACCCTCCATTATACTTGCCACTTGCGAAGCTCAACTTGTTATGAGATGTTAGCGCACTGTGCAAAACCATGAGCCTGAGCGATGTCTAAATTACACTTTCAAAAACCCTTTACCCAGCAAGAGCCAATCCCTGAAGCTGCTAAAAACAGAGTGATGGAGCTACTTGATTCAGGACGATTACACCGATACAACACGGTGGGTGATGAGTGGTCTGATGCAGCTTTACTAGAGCAAAGTTTTGCGCAATACCAAGGCCGAAAGTATTGCTTGGCTTGCACCTCTGGTGGTTATGGTTTGCATATTGCGTTACGTGCCATGGGTCTGCAAGCAGGCGAGCAGGTGCTCACTAATGCCTATACCCTTGCACCAGTGCCTGGGGCTATTTTTGCAGCAGGTGGCAAACCTGTGTTAGTGGAAATTGACGAAAATTATCACCTAGATTTAGCCGACTTAGAAGCTAAAGCTAAAAGCAGTAACGCTAAGATATTATTACTGTCACTGATGCGTGGTCATATTCCCAACATGAATCAACTTATGGCCTTGTGTAATAAACTAGGTCTAAAGGTGCTAGAAGACTGTGCCCACACTATGGGTGGATCATGGGAAGGCACAAAATCTGGTAATTTCGGTCAAGTAGCAGCGTTTAGCCTACAAACATACAAACACTTGAACACCGGTGAGGGAGGCTTAGTAGTCACTGATGATGCCGAAATTGCAGCGCGTTTGATTATGCACTCCGGCTCTTATATGCTTTATGAGCGCCATGGCGCAGCACCAGATGCGAAGGTATTTGAAAACATTCGGTTAACCAGTGCCAATATGTCTGGACGCATGGATAACATCCGTGCAGCTATAGGTTTGTCTCAGATGCCTGGGCTAGATGCAAACTGCGCGCGCTGGAATAGCCGCTACGCCATTTTACACAAGACGATAGCAGCAGTTAAAGGGTTAGACATTCCCCTTAGGGATGAGCGAGAGTCTTTTGTAGGCAGTTCGCTGCAGTTTCGGCCAACAAGCCTAGAGCTAGGGCAAATACCAGGCTTTATTAGCGCCTGTGCAGCCCAAGGTGTCGAGCTTAAATGGTTTGGTGATGATAAGCCTAAAGCGTTTACTAGCCGCTATGATAGCTGGCATTATATCGACCCAATGCCACATCTACCTAACACGCTTGAAGCCCTAGAGAAGACCCTAGACCTGCGAGTACCACTCACATTTACAGATGAAGATTGTTATTTAATCGGGGCTGTTATTGAGCAGGTAATGAATGAGTTCATGGTTAGTTCTTCAAACTAACCATGAACGTAGCTAAGGCCTACCCCTTGGGGCGCAGCCCTTTGGGATCGTAAAAGCCCTGTAAGCTAGCTTGAGCTGTATAGCGTTTTAGCGCGATCTCTATTTCAAAAGTGGCCTTGGATAAACGAATAGGTGACAGGTTTGGAGAGTTTACGTAGCCCATGCCAATCGCACTTCCCACTGCGTGCCCATACATACCTGAGGTAAGATAACCTACTATTTCACCGTCCATCACAATAGGTTCGTTGTGGAACAGCATGGCGTCTTTATCATCCAGCTTAAACTGCACCAACCTTCGATCTGTGCCCTTAGCTGCCAATTGTTCCTTAAACCCGTTGATGCCAATAAAATCACTAACATTAGGTTTAGCAGCCCAGCTTAAACCAGCTTGAAACAAGTTATCTTCTGGCCCAACATCATGGCCCCAATGTACAAAACCTTTTTCCATACGTGCGCTGTTCACAGCGTGCATGCCTACGTTGCGAATGCCAAACTCGGCCCCTGCTTCAAACAAAGCATGGTATACAGTAGCGGTATGCTGAGCAGGGACAAATAACTCCCAACCCAGTTCTCCTACATAGCTTAAGCGCTGCACCCACATTTTTATGCCAGCCACTTCTGTGACTTTGCCTGTAGCAAACGGGAAGGCTTCATTACTTAAATCACAGCTGGTTACCTTGGATAAAACGTCTCTAGCCATAGGGCCTTGAATAGCCATAGCGCCAAAGTTCATACTTACATCTTGCAGCAGAACATCGTCGGTGAGACGATGATTAAGATGCCACCAATCCCTTGAATGGGAGCTGATGCCAGTAATTACCCAGTAAGTGGTCTGTCCAGTGCGCACTACCGTTACATCAGCTTCGATGCCACCTCGAGCATTGAGGAAATGGGTGTAAACAACTTTGCCTACAGGTATATCGATATTACCAGAACAAATGTATTGCAAATTCTTAGCTGCCGCAGGGCCTGTCACTTCAAACTTACCAAAAGATGACATGTCGTAAAGGCCTACACTCTCGCGCATGGCCATATGTTCTTGCTTGTTGTTCTCAAACCAGTTTGGCTTTTGGTAGCTGTATTCGTACTTAGCATCTTGCCCAGGGTTGGCAAACCAGTTAGCGCGCTCATAGCCACACACTTCGCCAAAGCAGGCGCCTGCATCTTTAAGTATTTGATGCAAAGGTGAGTGGATCTGGTCACGTGCTGTTTCGTATTGATAAAACGGCCAGTGCATCGCGTAAGTGTGCCCTAAAGCTTCAGGAATGCGCTCAGCGACGTATTCATCGTGTTGTTGAGCTGGGTGATGGCGACGCAGGTCACATTCGGTTACGTCACCAGATGGAAAACCATCAATCATCCAGTCAGCCATTATTTTACCCACACCACCACCAGCTCCAATACCTTTTGAGTTCATACCTGCAGCAATAAATAGCTTATCTACTTCAGAGGTAGGGCCAAGAAGATGAAGGTTGTCGTTGGTAAAGCTTTCTGGGCCATTAAACCAAGTGCGAATGCCTGTGGTTTCTAATTGTGGAAACACATCCATGCTGCTCATTACATAGGGTTCTACGTGGTCCTGATCCAACGGGAATTGGTCAAAGCAAAAATCATCTGCTATCTTACTCATTGGCATACCAATAGCATTGTCTTCAAACCATCCCACTAACATTTTACCTGCATCTTCTTTAAAATAAAGTCCTTGGTCGTAGTCACGAAGCACTGGGCGAGGTGTTAACCCCTCCATTTCTTCGGTCACAATGTATTGATGCTCACAGGTATAGATGGGTAGCTGGACACCGACAGTTTTAGCAAGGTCACGGGTCCACATGCCACCACATAAGATCACCTGGTCAACTTCCATGGTGCCTTTGTCAGTGCGAATACCCGTAATGACGTTATCTTTGGTGATCAACGCTTCCATGGCGGTGTTTTCAAAAATCTCCACACCATTCATACGCGCACCTTTAGCCAATGCCATGGTAGTGTCGATGGGGTTGGTTTGGCCGTCATCTGGTGTATACAGCGCACCAATAACACCTTCAGTATTAATACCTGGGTAAAGCTCAGCAAGGCGGGTGTTGTCAATCATTTCCGATTCCACACCAAATACTTTAGCCATAGACGAAGTGCGTTTAATTTCTTCTAAACGTGCTTCGGTACGCGCTAATGAAATACTGCCAATACGTTTGTAGCCAGTAGCTTGGCCTGTTTCTTCTTCTAAGCTGGCATATAGCTCGTGGCTGTATTTAGCTAGGTTGGTAAGCGTAGGTGTGGGCCATAAAAGGCTAACTAGGCCTGCGGCGTGCCAAGTGGTACCGCAAGTCAGTTGTTTACGTTCTATTAGCACCACGTCTTTAATACCACGTTTGGCTAGATGATAGGCTACGGAGGTGCCGATAATACCGCCACCGATGATGGCAATACGGGCTTTTTCTGGTAATACTTGGGTGTCGCTCATAAGGTTCTCGTTAGCTGTGGGCAGGGTAGCCCACAGTTGTTAATGGTGCTTGTTAGTAGCTAGCTACGCAATAAACTGTTATTTGGGTTGTACGCAGCATCAAGTTCCACATGGCAGTGTCGTGTACCAATGGAGGTCTCTACAGTAAGTGCCTGGCCCGCATTACAATGTTCGGGTTTTAGGTAGGCAAATGCTAAGCTTTTTCCTACCCGATAGCCATAGGCGCCACCAGTAATAAGGCCGGTAAGGTCTCCATTAGCAAATACAGCCTCGTTACCAAAACATTCAGCAGGTACATCGTCATCAAATACTAGATAAGCCAGTTGAATTGCAAGCCCATTAGATTGGCGTTGGCGCATATTAGCGCTGCCAACAAAATCACGGCTCAAATCTAAGAAACGATCCATACCTGCTTCTAAGCCTGAAATTTCTTCAGTAAACTCAGATCCATAAGCACGATACATCTTTTCAATACGCATGCTATTAAAGGCGCGGGTGCCAAAATCTCTTAAACCTAAAGGCTGTCCATGTTCCATCAATGATTCGTAGATAGAAATGATCTGCCAAACAGGCATGTGTAGTTCCCAACCTAATTCTCCAGCGTAAGACACGCGCATGGCAAACACTGGGGCTGAGTCCAGCTGAATAGTTTGGCAAGCAAGCCAAGGGAAGGCAGCGGTAGATAAGTCGTCTTCACAGATGTGTTCAAGAATTTCGCGGGCTTTAGGTCCGGTAAGTAATAAACCGCCCCAATCTTCGGTAAAGTCTTCTAGGGTGACATCATAATCACCTACACGCTGCTGCATCCACTGCATGTCTTTAATTTGTGAACCAATCGCGCCCATCAATACAAAATGGTCTTGGCTTATGCGGCTTACGGTTTGCTCAGCCATAATGCCGCCGTTCTTTGCGTGGAACAAAGTAAGGCTAATGCGCCCATCTTTAGCAGGTAGCTTGTTGCATGATAAGTGATCTAAAAAAGCATAGGCGTCTGGCCCTGTAACACGAAATTTGGCGGTACCACTCACGTCAGTAATGCCACATGTGTTTTGCACTGCTGCACATTCTTGTGCCACTACTTCGTGGGTTTCGTTGTGGGTCCAAGTTTCGCTTTCTCTGCGTACTGAGTCGGTTTTAAACCATGCTGGCTTTTCGTATCCTGCGCTAACAAAGTGCACGGCATCCTTTTGCGCCATCACGGTATGTAAAGCACTGGTGCGAATAGGGCGGCCATGGGGGCGATTTTCTGTCGGCGAAGCGGCACAATACATGCGCTCATAAGACTCAATAGCACGAGTAACACAATAGTTTTTGTCTGCCCAGTGGCCAAAGCGGCGGCTGTCCAGTGATGCCATGTTGAGCTCGGTTTGGCCGTGAACCATCCACTGAGCCATGTACTTGCCAATACCACCTTGAGCGATGCCAATAGAGGCGCCAGTCATGTTCCAAAAGTTAGTTAAGCCATCCACAGGGCCTACTAAAAAGTTGTCGTCTGGGGTGTGGGTGATAGGGCCATTAATAATTGTTTTTACACCGACTTCTTGAAACAGAGGCACCAATTCCATGCAACGTTCTAACCAAGGCATCAGCCGCACAAGGTCTCCTGCAAATAATTCCCGATCAAAACTCCAGTCCATACCCTTAACTGCCCATGGCTTTGAACCCCTTGTTTCATAGGGGCCTACCAATAATCCATTACCTTCTTGGCAGATGTAAGCGGATGCTGTGGAGTCTCTTGTTACAGGCATTTCTTTCACTAACGCGGCAATGTCAGGATGATCTTCGGTGATTAAGTATTGATGCTCCAGGTTAATAATAGGCACATGTGCGCCTACCATTTTGCCTACTTCTGGGGCAAAGCACCCTGCAGCATTAACCACATGCTCAGCAATAATATTGCCTTGCTCTGTAATCACTTCGTAACCACCTTGTGGCAGTACGTTGATGTCTGTTACACGGTTAAAACGGCTAATTTTAGCGCCGTTATCCCGAGCCATTTGCGCCAGAGGCATCACTACAGAAGTGGGGTCTACCCGGCCATCATCTGGGGTATACAAAATACAGCGGGCACCGTCAAAATTCATCACAGGGTTAATGGCCTTAGCTTCTTCTTTAGAGACCCATCGCATTTCACAACCGATGTTGTGAGCCCTGCTCATTACGTTTCTAAACCATTGTTCCTCTAATTCTGTATAGCCTACTCGAAGGCTGCCACACTTATGAAAGGTAGACGCTAACCCAGTTTTGGCGGGTATGATTTTGTCATACAGCTCTATGGTGTAATCGTGTATTTTAGATAAGGTGTGGTTGCCGTTAAAGTTAGGGCATAGGCCCGCAGCATGCCATGTTGAACCACTTGTTAGCTCACCTTTTTCAATCATTACCACATCAGTCCAACCTTCTTCTGTGAGATGGTACATGAGGTTAACACCAAGGGAACCGCCGCCAATAATGACGACGCGGGCATGGGATTGTAGGGACATAATAGTATTCTCTTAACGGACGGTGTTAACGGCCAATTTGTTCACGGGTAAGGCGGATATCAAACTCTGCTCTTATAGCTAAGTCGGCTTCATCACTAACATGGGTGGGGAAATAGCTGGCTAATAGCTCTTTCTTTTTAGCAATGGCTTTTTCTAACAGCACGGGTTTTCCTTGTTCGGCCCAAACGTTAGGGCTGGTACGGTCACCTAAATCTGGATAAATGTATTCGCTTTGCATAACGGAAAGGGTTTGATCTGAGCCCAAATAATGGCCTTTACCACCCATGCACACTTCGTTTATCACATCAAAGCTTAAGCTATTTTCGTCTACTTTAAGGCCTTTAGTCATGCGCATGCAAGCGCCCAATACATCATTGTCCATCAATAGACTTTCTGGGCAAGCACCCATGAGGCTGCCATACATTCCAGCTGATTCATAAACGATGTTGGCACCTGCCATTGCAGCCGCCACCGCAGTGTAAGCTCTTTCTGCACCAGCCTGAAAGTCTGGAAACTTGGCGTCGGTCATGCCACACGCTGTGCCGGTAGGCAAATCAAAATAGTTGCCCATTTGTGCGCACGCGGCAGATAATATACCTTGTTCTGGAGAGCCTCCACTCATGGCTCCAGTGCGTAAGTCAGACACAAAAGGCCAAGTGCCTATAATAGCAGGAGCACCAGGTTTGATAGCGTTAACGTAAACCAAACCGCCTAAACATTCTGCCCAAGCCTGGGATACAGCACCTGCCAATAAAGCAGGTGCCGTGGCGCCAGCTTGCCCAGCAGAAAGAAGCAAAATTGGCATGCCACCTTCCACCCCAACTCTTAGGCATTCCAAAGACTCTTCTGCAAAGGTCATTGGGGGTACTACAAAACAGTTTGACATGCTCACAAAAGGCCGTGCTCTCCATGCTTCTTCACCACCAGAAAAATGGTGTAGCATTTTAAGGCCTGCTGTGACGTGGTCAGCTTCAGTAAAGCTTGTGCCAATGTGCTTGCTGTTGCCGATAATAGAGCAATATAAAGTGTTTAAGTCCATAGTTTTCGGATCGTCTATGTCCCTTAATACACACATCCTTTGAAACATATGAATATGCTCACAGGTGTCTGCAATACGCGCCATATCATACAAATCTTGCGTAGCTGAGTTTCTGTATGTGTTGTTTTCTGGGTCGGACACATGCACCGCAGCGCCTGCTGTGGAAAAATGCACCCGTTGGCCATTAATCTGTAAGTCATGTTTAGGATCTACGCCATGAAGCGTAAGGTTTCGTTCGCAGATGCTCAGGGTATGATCTACTAAGCTTCGAGGAATGCGCAAGCGTCCATCTTCACCCATAATCGCGCCAGCTGCCACCATCGTTTCTGTGCAATGGGGGGTAGAACGGCCAAAACCAATTTCTGATAAGATTCGATAAGCATTTTCTGCAATAGCAGACATAGCACTTTCAGATAGGGGCATAAAAGTGCCACCTTTTTCGCCTGGAAGGACAGGCTTTGCTTCTTCAGTTAACGGTGCTAAACGCTCTGCTATGCGGGCCTGGCGGCCACCTGATCGACGTGACATAGATTTATCCTAGATAGATGTTTGTTGTTTTAGTGAGCCGATTTTTAGCCCAAATGCAGTTCTAATCAATTGATTAATTCTATGGATATGCATTAGAATAACTAATACATTATTTAGTGCATTAATGAGGTTAACTGATGGCTAGAAAATTGCCACCACTCAATAGTCTTCGAGCCTTTGAAGCTGCGGCCAGACACCTAAGTTTTACCCGCGCGGCCACTGAGCTATTTGTGACCCAAGCGGCCATTAGCCACCAAGTGAAGGGCTTAGAAGATTACCTTGGGCATAGTTTATTTGTGCGCTTGCCACGTAACCTAACGCTCACCACTAAAGGTGCGGCCTTGATGCCTGTGTTAGCAGACGCATTTGATGACATGGCCAACGCCATTGTGAGTCTCAAACAAGAAAAAGCAGGGTCTTTACTGAATGTGCGCCTAGCACCTTCATTTGCAGCTAAATGGCTGTCTCCAAGGTTAAAAGAATTTTGGGAGTTGCATCCAGAAATTGATTTGTGTCTATTTCATGCCCATAGTCCGGTTGACTTTGAGCGCGAGGACATCGATCTAGCAGTGACTTATGGGCGAGGTGACTGGAAGGGTGTAGAGAGTACTCCCATCATAAAGCTAGACTTTTTTCCGGTAGCAAGCCCCGCGTGGTTGGCCAAAAACACACCTTTGGTAAAGCCAGCCCAGCTTCTTGATGTGCCCTTATTACACGATGCAGGCCCCTACGCCTGGAATGAATGGCTAAGGCAGGCAGGTGTGAAGGGTATTAACACCAAACGTGGCACGACCATAGATGACACCAATGTGTTGATTCAAGCTGCCATAGACGGACAAGGCGTGGCTTTAGGGTCTACACCATTTGTTGAAGACCATTTAGCCGCTGGGCGATTGGTGGTAGTGTTTGATCAGATTTTGATGAGCGACCACGCCTATTATGTGGTGTGCCCTAAAGCTCACCTTCAAAGAGCAGATGTAAGGGCCTTTAAAAACTGGTTGCTGGCTCAAATTTAGTGAGGTAGTTGATGCTCTGGCACCACCATAGCATCACTAGCTGCCCACACAGATTGATCAAAATTTACTACAGAGCCTGTCATCAACCCAGATTCATCACTGGCTAAAAACGCTAAAGCACGTGCCACTTCATCAGGATCTACTAAACGCCCAAAAGGCATGTCTTGCCCCACTTTTTTTTGCCATCCATCCTTTGCCCCATGGTATTTACGTTGAATTACGTCTTCTTCATCACTTGACATCCAACCAATATTTAAGCAATTAACACGAATATGATCACGCATTAATGCGTGAGCGGTATTGCGGGTGAGTGTGTTAAGTGCTCCTTTGGATGTGCAATAAGCGCTGAGCATAGGCATGCCAGCATATGCTGCGATAGACCCGATGCTCACAATAGTGCCAGCTATTTTGTTAGCCCGCATTAATTTGGCTGCTTCTTGTATCAGAAAAAAAGGCGCTCGAACATTGATATTCATAATGCGCTCGAAGAGCTCTGGAGAGGTGTCTAGAATAGTTCCTCGGGCAGATAAACCAGCAACATTGACGAGTATATCTAGCTGTCCAAAATGCTCTTTTGCAGCTTGGATAATAAGTTTTGGAGAGTCTATTTGCTCTAAGTCTGCGGTAACAAAGTGCACTTCACAGGCTGGGTATAATTTTTGAATTTCTTCAGCTACAGCTTTGCCTTTGGCCGTTTGCCTGCCACATAGAATAAGGCCTCTGGCACCTCTAGCAGCAAATAAACGAGCTGTTGCAGCACCTAATCCTTGGCTGCCACCTGTAATAACAGCAATTTTGTCGTTAAGGCCAGTTAATTTCACCATGGGCATATCTCGTTTTAGCTTTTTCTCTTGCTTAACCTGGTTAGGGTATTAGCTGCCTTACTGACCCAGTAAACCAATCATTTTATCAGCTTCATCACTCACTTCTGGAATGATGGTTTTCATGATGGTAAGGCGGTCAAATAAGCTTGGGTTGTCATCTAGAGTTTTACGTAAAGTGTTACCAAAACGCTGGCGCAGGCAGGTGCCTATATTAAATTTACACACATTACCTTTAGCTAAAATTTGGATATCATGAGTTTTTACACCACTGGTCCCATGGATCACTAAAGGCACATTTAAAGCCGCTTGCAACTCATTAAAACGGGCGAAATCAATATCCACAAAAGTGTTTTCTAAACGATGTACATTACCTACTGACACGGCTAGCACATCTGGCTTGGCCTGTTCTAACATCATTAGCGCTTCGTTAATGTCAGTGAGCTCAGATTTAATGTGATCTCGACCACTTGCATAAGGCACGGAGCCCACTTCCGCTTCCACAGAAACACCCATGGGTTTGGCATGGGCCACAACTTGCTTGACCCCGGCAATATTCTCAGCGATAGGTAGCTGTGAACCATCGTACATTACCGAGGTAAAACCTGCGTCAATGGCTTTAATCACTGTAGGGATATCGTAGTTATGGTCTAGGTGTACACACACAGGCACTTTAGCGCTTAGGGCAAGAGGCTTGAGCATACCTATTATGTGATCTAATGGCATAAACAGCGTCATATCTAAGTTAACTGCCAGAATAACGCCTGCGTTGCGAGCCTCTGCAGCATGCACCACCGCTAAAGCATCTTCGTAGCCAAACACGTTAAAACAAGGCACCGCATAGCCTTGCTTTAAGGCAGGTTGCATAAGGTCTGTTAAGTTAACTAACATAGCAGCCTACTTGAACTTGCTGATCATGTCTTTCATACCGGGGATAGTATCCAGTTGATAGGCATGTTCAGGGTGAAAATTTTGGTGTAATGGACGTTGGGATAAGCCCCCCAAAATAGTGAAGTAATACATTTCATAGCCAGGGCCAGCTACACATGGGTGATAGCCTTTTTCTATCTGAATAGTAGAGGCATTACGAATATGGTACACCTCTCCCATATCTTCACCTTCTTGAGTGAGAAACTGAGCACCAAAACCGTGTTCTGGATTAAAACGAAAGTTATACACTTCATCATGACGGCTTTCTGCAGGCAGCGTATCAGTGTCGTGCTTATGAGGAGGAAACCCAGACCAACCTCCAGCACCGACAGTAAATAACTCACTGACTAACAAACGTCCTACTTGACCTGCTTGCGCTTTACCTAAAATGTGTTTGATCTTGCGGTGAGTTTTAGTGTCATCAGACCCATATTGTACTGGATCTATTTGCGATTCACGCACTACAAAAGGCTCATACACTTCATCGTGCTTGGCACCTGAGACGAAAATTTCAGCAGAATCACTGACACAAGTAAAAGTCACCTCTGTGCTAAGGGGCACATAAACACCTTCAGGCTCACCTTCCCAAATGTGCATGCGCTTACCTACCGCTTCAAAGTGCTGCCCTGCAACGCTAACGTCAATGCTGCCAGTGGCAGGCACTAAACACGTCTCATAACCTTCAACCATAGAAGTGAAGGACTCACCCTTAGCAAGCTTAACTATGTTGAAATAACATAAAGGTGTTTTTTCATCGTCGCGGTCAACAATGGCTTTGTTTTTGTTGTCATGTGGTGGGATATGCATGTAAAACTCCTTATTATCGTAACACTAGCGCCAGGTGGCAGCTGGTGTCATGACGCTTGATTCTTGTAATATATTAATTTCTTTTGTATTGGGCATAGCACTAGCGCAGCCGCGTTGAGACACTACAATAGCTGCGGCAGCACTGCCTCTAGCAATCGCTGCTTGCCAATCTTGGTGGCGATGATAGTGGTGCACTACATTGCCTAAAAACGCATCTCCAGCGCCATAAGGCTTTAATGGGGTTGCCTTGTAGATGCCAGTATCAAGGCGCTGGCCTTGGCTGAACAAACTAGCACCATTGCCACCGCGTTTTAGTAAGACGGTTTGTTGGGCGTGGGTGTTTGCTTGGTCAATATATTCATCTAGTTCATCAGTGAGCACAGCAAATTCTTCTTCATTGCCGATAATTACATGGGCATATTGTGCGCCAAGGCAGTAAATCTCGCGTGTGGTTTGTAAATCTGGCCAATTCCATGGGCGATAATCTAAGTCTAACCACACACATGTCCTATTAGCTTTAGCATGCTGCATCAACTCCAAAGTAGTGGTGCGAGAAGGTTCCGAAATAAGCGAAGTGCCTGTCACCACCAAGTTGCTACTGTCAGCCACAGCAGCAATAAGTTCATCAGTTATGTGCAGTTGTAGATCTGCAGCATCGTTGCGATAGATCACCACATCACAATCTGTGGGCCTTACTTCGGCAATCGCCAAGCTAGTGCGACTATTGCCTTGGCAAATTTGTAGCAAAGCATCACTGACATTATATTGCTGCAACTTTTGGCGCACAAAATCACCGATGGTGTCCTCTGACAATGCCGTTAATAAAGCCACCTTTGCACCAGCTTTACCCATGGCTGCAGCAATGTTGCCACCTGAGCCTCCCATATCAGCAGTGAAGCCTGATGCATCACGGGTTTTTCCACCATCAATGTCTGGATAAAGATCTAAGCCTGCTCGACCTAACACTAAAGTGTGCCAGGTTTTTTCAGGGTTAGGGTGGGGCATATCGCTCATGCTATTTCACGTCCATCCATTGGCCACTCATGGCTGAGCGGTCAATGGCATCCATTACTTTTTCTATTTTTAATCCATCTGCAAAACAGGGCCAAGTTTGCCCTCCTTCATCAATGGTAGTTAATAACTGGTTTAGCTCACAGGCTTTAACATCGATATAACCTAAGGTATGGCCTGCATTGGGTAAAAATGCGTCATAGGGCTTGTGATAAGGGCCCGATAAAATAGTACGAAAACCTTGTTGGCGAGGATCATCAGAGCGAGTATATAGCTGCAGCTCATTGAGACGCTCTTGATCAAAGCGAATCATGCCTTGAGACCCGTGTACTTCCCAGCTCAAACCACACTTTCGGCCCCAAGCCACACGGCTTACGCGCAGTGTGCCCTTAATACCATTGTTAAAACGTGCAATAGCCATGCAAACATCGTCATTATCAACTGTTTTCCGAGTGTTTGTTTTGGGGTCATGGCGATCTGGGTAAACAATGTCATATTCACCCACTACGCTACTAATATCGCTACCAGTCATAAAGTGAGCCACGCTGACCAAATGACACATTACATCAGCATTAGCACCTGTGCCAGATAGTTCACGGTTCATGCGCCAGCTGTAGGGGCGATCTGGATCTGCTTCGTTGTCTACATCGTAAACCCCAAAAAAGCCAGTGACCTCACCAATAACGCCTTCGTTAACCATGTCTCTAGCAGCATGCACTAATGGGTTTTGGGTGTAGTTATAACCTACAATGGTTTTTTGCTCACTTGCTTGTGCAGCATCTACCATGGCTTGAGAGTCTGCCAAGTTGGTAGACATCGGCTTTTCACACCACACATGTTTACCCGCCGCTAGGGCCGCAATGGCGATTTCTTTGTGCACAGAGTTGGGCACACAAATAGAGATTAGATCCACTTTAGGGTCATTCACAACATCCATATAATTAGTAGTGCAGCGTGCAAAGCCCATTTCTGCGCGCTTAGCTTCAGCAGTTTCTGGGTCTTGATCGCACACCATCTCTAAACGTGGACGCAGCTTGCCACCAAACGCGGTGCCTGCTGATGCATACGCAATAGAGTGGGCTTTGCCCATAAATGCGGTGCCAATTACACCGATGCCTATTTCTTTCATGTCTTTTTTCTCAAGCCTTTGTAGGCTATTTAATCGCTATAGTGAATGTTAACGGTTAACACTTTTGTTGTTTTGATACTGGTCAGCCACTACTGCGGCGACAATAATGATGCCTTTAACAATATTGGTGTAAAACGAACCAATACCTAAAAATGTAAAGCCAGAGGTGATTACACCTAAAATACACACACCAATAATAGTGCCTGTAATACGGCCTTTACCACCCATCAAAGATGTACCACCGATAACTACAGCGGCAATAGCATCAAGCTCATAAAGCATGCCTGCACCAGACTGTGCGGTGAGGGTGCGTGAAGTCTCTACTACAGCAGCTAAGCCATATAGGCCACCTGCAATGGTATAGACCAGCAATTTATGCGCCCTAATGTTAATACCGGCCACACGGGCTGCTTGCTCATTAGAACCAATGGCATAGGTGTAGCGACCATAACGGGTATAGCGAAGTAAAAAATGAAATGCCATTGCTGTGGTCAAAAAGATGATGACTGGCACAATGTCACTACCTAACACAGCATAGTCATCAATAAAGAAACTCACCTGAGAGCCACTGGTGTACCAGCGAGCTAGGCCTCTAGCAGCAACCAGCATGCCAAGCGTTGCAATAAACGGTGGGATGCCAGCATAGCCAATTAAACCACCATTAACTCCACCTAAAACAAAGCCCATAAATATGCCAGCAAATATGGGCAAAAGCACAGGCATATTCGTTAGAGCAGGGTATACCGCCCGAGTATATTCAGAAGTTTGTGCAAAACTTGCCGCTACAAGACCCGTGAAGGCCAGCACTGACCCACTGGATAGGTCGATACCTGCCATGATGATTATCTGGGTCACACCTATGGCAATAATGCCGATGATAGACATTTGTAAAATGATGATGGTGAGGCGCTGAACATTAAAGATGAAACTTTGCTCGGCAATAAACCAGCCCAAAATTTCAAAAATAAGGGCTGTGCCAAATAAAACCATTAAAATGCTGATGTCCTTTGGAAGCCAGTCTTTCCAGCTTTTTTCAGTTTTGTAGCCACCAGTGGATGAAGATGATGTCATGGTCGTATCCTTATTATGCGCGGAGGCGTTGTTGGGCTTGGCGGCGTTGATCAAGCATTACAGCACCTACAATAATCATGCCCTTAACAATCTCTTGGTAATAGAAATCGATGCGCAAAAAAGTGAAGCCAGATGTAATAACTCCTAAAATACACACACCAATAACAGTGCCAGAAATACGGCCACGGCCACCAAATAATGAAGTGCCTCCGATGACAACAGCAGAAATAGCATCAAGCTCATACATGGTGCCCATGCCCGACTGGGCGATAGTTGCGCGGGCACACATAACCACACCAGCTAAACCCGACAAAGATCCAGCAATGGTATAAACCATTATTTTGTGGCGACGCACATTAATGCCAGCCACGCGAGCAGCCTTTTCGTTAGAGCCAATGGCATAGGTGTGTTTGCCGTATACAGTATGTTTTAGTAAAAGATGAAATATGACGGCCACCACAAAAAATACTAATACTGGCCAAGCGCCAGAACCAATCGCAGTGAAAGACTCAGACAATGAGTACACTGGCTGACCTTCCGTATAAATTACCGCCACAGCACGTGCAGTGACAAGCATGCCCAAGGTAGCAATAAATGGTGGAATGCCTGTATAAGCAGTAATTGAGCCGTTAATCCATCCACAAGCAGCGCCTACCCCTAAGCCAATAGCAATGGGTATGATAATAGGTAGGCCTAAGAATTGTGGAAATATGGGGGCAAACGCATCAACTGATTGTGCAAAACTTGCAGCAACCATCGCTGATAGTGCTAGCACCGCACCACCTGATAGGTCTATGCCTGAAGTAATAATGACCTGTGTAACACCCACGGCAATAATGCCAAAGATAGATACCTGTAAAATTATAATTTCTAAACGCTGCACATTACCTAAAAAACTCTTACCAACTACAAACCAGCCAAGTATTTCAAATAACACTGCGATGCCAATAAACACAGCAAAAATGCTGGCCTCAGCAGGGAGGTTTTCTCGCTTAAACATGATACCCCCTAAATGTAACTGGCTTTTTCGTGAACACCGCCTTGCATGCCGGTAATCATAGACACAATTTCATTGCCATCTGTTTCAGAAGCGATCACTTCACCGACGATACGTCCTCGACGAAAAACCCATATTTTATCAACTAAATTAAATACTTGGCGTAAGTTGTGGCTGATAAGGATGAGGGGAACGCCTTGCTCTTTTAGACCACGAATAATATTTTCTACTTGAGTGGTTTCCTGCACGCCTAAAGCCGCAGTGGGCTCATCCATAATGATAAGTTTTGAGGCGAAACTAGCAGAGCGGCTAATGGCCACGCACTGCCTTTGACCACCGGACATATCGCCCACATGGTTACTTAAATTTGGTATTTTAATGGCTGTTCTTTCCAACACTTCCTTGGCTTTTTTCATCATTTTCTTTTCATCAAGAATGCTAAAAGGTCCAAACTTGAAGAGTAATTCTTCGCGACCTAAAAATAGGTTTGAAGGTACATCTAGATCATTACATAAAGCTAGGTCTTGGAATACAGATTCAATGCCAGCTTCGCGTGCTTCCAAAGGCGAATTAAATTCTACCCGCTTACCTTCAAAAAAAATGTCACCAGAAGAGGGCTGCTCTACTCCTGTAATTTGACGCACGAAAGTAGACTTTCCTGCACCGTTGTCGCCCACAATGGCAACGTGCTCACCTTTTTTTAGAGTAAAATTTGCGTCTTCTAAGGCGTGTACTCCGCCATAGCGTTTGGTGAGGTTTTCTGTGCGTAGAATAATGTCGTCTTGGTTGTTCATAGAGTTCTCTAAAGACACTGAAAGCTAAAAGTGAGAGGTGTAACAAAAAACCTCCGGAATAGATCCAGAGGTTTTTTCAGTTACTAAGGCTTAACGTTTAGTTAGCACCCATGTAATCTGCCATGTTGGCAGGTGTGACCAATTCAAAAGGAATGGTGACTGAGTTAGGTAGAGACTCACCATTAATCGCAGCGATTGCGGCGTCAATACCACCAGTTGCCTGACCTGCAGCATTTTGGAATACAGTGACATCCAACTCGCCAGCTTGCATTGATGCTAGAGCGTCTGCAGTTGCGTCTACACTACCAATAAGTACGTCATCCATGCTGATGCCAGCATTTTTGAAGGCTTGAACTGCACCTAGACCCATCTCATCGTTGTTAGCAAATACGATATCGATATCCATACCAGAACTTAACCAGTTAGATACGATGTCGTTACCTTTAGAACGCTGCCAGCTACCCACTTCTACTGCTTCTAGCGTGATGCCATTACACATAGATAGCGCCAACACTTCTTCGAAGTCTTTCGAACGAGTAACAGCAGCTTCGTTGGATAGGATGCCTTGTAACATTACAGCAGTACCTGTGCCGCCAGCTTGGTTACACAATTCAAAGGCTGCCAAAGTGCCAGACCAAGTTTCGTTAGAACCAACAAAAGTGCTGGTGCCGCCTAAGCTAGCTGAGTCAGCTGGCATACGGTTAACGTAGACAATTGGAATGCCGGCTGCGTTAGCCATCTTGGTCATTTGAGGTGTTGCTGCAGCACTTACTGCTGTAACAACTAAAGCATCAACGCCAGAAGCGATAAAGTTTTGCACTTGGCTTAACTGAGTACCTACGTCTTCACGGGCATCTTCAATTTGGAAAGTGTGACCCCTTTCCTCAGTGTGAGCTTTGGCAGCTTCACGCATTAAGGTTAAAAAGTTGTCGTCAAAGTTAGAACTTAAATATCCAATGGTTGCAGCGTTTGCGCCGGTAGCCATAACCACAGACAAAGCCGTGGCTGCAAACAAATTGATTTTTTTCATTATTTTCCTCCTAAAAAGTTAGCCAAGCTAATTTTTAGTGTTTGTTATGCGGAGTATTCCGCGGTTGCTCAATATTATTACTTCAATAACTCAAGGCATGCGCCTTAGGTTAAATGCCGTCACAACAAATACATAGATAGGTTGTTAAAAGGCAACCTAAGCGAACATATCTGATACCAGACAATTTGTACCATTTTCAAAAATAAATTTCAACAATTTTATTTTTGAAATAAATATTCCAAATATAATTTGATTTACGTATACTCAAGCATTGTTTAAAGAAGGTTCATGTTAAAACACAAAATAAGTGGCTAAGGATACATTGTCAGTGGTCAGTGGTCAGTGGTCAGCGAGATTTTCTTAGGCTAAAGGATAGGATATGAATGCCTTAGTCTCTTCTTTTTAATTAGTTTTTTTTGATATAATCACACCCACTATAATTTATGCACAAATTAGAGAGTCGGACAATAAAACATGACAAAAGTGATTCAAGTGAAACCGCCTCGGGTCTTTAGTGACTTAAAACCCTGGTTGCAAGATCACTACCAAGATCTGCCTAAAAGGCTGCAAAGTGTCGCAGTGTTTGCTATGCATAATCCAGATGTGATTGCGCTTAACACCATCGCCTCTATCAGTGATCAGGTGGGCGTTACGCCATCCACCATGGTGCGCTTTGCTAAGTCTATTGGTTATCAAGGTTTCTCTGACATGCAAATGGTGTTTCAGGAAAGTATGCGGCATGTGCCTCAACCTTATTCTGAACGATTAAACTCCATGCAGCGTAGTGCAGACAGGGAGCAGACCGTTTTATCTCACTTCACCCAGGCAGCTTCTGAGTCTATAGCGCGCTTGGAGCATAATGTAGATGAGAGTGCTTTATTGAAAGCCAGTGAGCAGCTAGCGCAAGCGCGCATGGTTTACATTGCAGGCCAAGGCAGAGCAGAGCCGGTGGTGGCATATTTACACTACACCTTAGTAAAGCTAGGCGTGCAGTCGGTAGTTTTATCAGGCATGCCTCACAGCATGGCCGACAAAGCTCGCATGTTAAAAACAGATGATGTGTTGTTAGCCATAAGCTTTAGCCCTTACACTGCAAATACTAGGGAGTTGGTTGATATTTGTTTGGCTAACAATAGCAAGGTGGTGGCTTTAACGGACTCAACATTAAGCCCTATCGCTCGGGCAGATGATTTTCATTTAGAAGTTTTGGAAGAAGAGGTGAGTGGATTTAGAGGTTTGTCTGCCACTATGTGCTTAGCCCTTTGTTTGGCTGTAGAGACAGGAAGAGTGCGGGCTGAGCTGGATCAGAAGGTGGGTAAATAGAGGCGTTTTTTTGCCTTCCGTTTGGAATATATATTTCTTTTAGGTTTACATATGAAACATAAGAGTTTGGATTTAGTGTGTTTTGGTCGCTCTAGTGTTGATCTTTATGGTCAGCAGGTAGGTGGGCGCTTAGAAGATATGGGCAGCTTTGCTAAATATGTCGGTGGCAGTCCAGCTAACACAGCCATTGGTACTGCTCGTTTGGGCCTTAAGTCTGCCATGATTACACGGGTAGGCGATGAACATATGGGCCGCTTTATAAAGCAAACCATGCAATCTGAAGGTGTGGACGTGCAAGGGGTGAAAACAGATCCTGAGCGATTAACGGCTTTGGTTATTTTAGGCATCCAAGACGAAACACAATTCCCTCTTATTTTTTATCGCCAAGACTGTGCAGACATGGCTTTGTGTGAGGCTGACATTGACGAAGGCCTCATTAAATCAAGCAAAGCTTTGCTTTTATCAGGCACTCATTTGAGTACGCCTAAAGTGGCGGCAGCTAGCAAAAAAGCTATTTCTTTAGCGAAAAAACATGGCACTCAAGTGGTGTTAGACATAGATTATCGGCCAAATTTATGGGGATTAGCAGGCCATGGCGATGGTGAAAGTCGGTTTATTGCAAATGAAAAGGTGAGTGAACATGTGCAGGCGTTCTTGCCTGATATAGACCTTATTGTAGGCACCGAAGAAGAATTTCATATTGCAGCAGGCTGCGAAGATAGCCTTGAAGCGCTGGCTATAGTACGCAGCATGTCTAAAGCGACTTTAGTGTGCAAGCGTGGAGCATTAGGTTGTAGGGTGTTTGAGGCCGACATTAATGGCTGGCAATCTGGTGCACAAGGGCCTGGTTTTGAAGTGGAAGTATTTAATGTGCTGGGTGCAGGCGATGCCTTTATGTCTGGCTTGTTACGAGGCTGGTTAGGGGGTGAAGATTGGCCTACCAGCTGCGCCTATGCAAATGCTTGTGGTGCTTTTGCCGTTTCACGGCATGGGTGTGCCCCTGCGGTGCCTTCATGGCAAGAGCTGGAATATTTCTTGGCTCATGGCAGCCAATACAAAGCCCTGCGCTTTGACCCAGTGCTAAATCACATCCACCGCAGCACTAATCGCAACAAGCAACATTCTAGGTTAGTTGCCTTTGCCATAGATCACCGACATCAGTTTACCCACTGGGCTAAAGGTGCGGGTAAATCGCCTACAGATATTGCACACTTTAAATTGCTGGCCGTGCAGGCAGCACAGCAAGTAGCAGGGCAAGATCCAGGCTTTGGTATGCTAGTAGATGACCGCACAGGGCGTGCAGCATTGCATCAAGTATCCAGCACCAGCGCATGGGTGGGCAGGCCTATAGAGGCCTCAGGTGAATTCCCCCTGCAATTAGAAGCACCAGGGGACATTGTGCAACATCTATTTGACTGGCCTTTGAACCAAACCGTTAAAGTGCTTTGCCCTTATCGCTTAGATGATGATGAGCAAACGCGCAAACACCACGAACAACTGATTTTAAAACTAGATCAAGCATGTCGTTTTACTGGCCATCAGTGGTTATTCGAAATCATTACTGCTAGAGAGGGTGCTAGCCCAGCCTTTGAGCAGGTGGCACCTATTATGCAGCATTTTTATGACTTAGGTGTGAAGCCAGATTGGTGGAAACTGGAACCCGCACTAGAAAGCAGTTACTGGGATGATGTGGGCCGTATTATTGATGAAAATGACAGACATTGCCAAGGCGTCATCGTTTTGGGCTTAAACGGCACTATGGAAAGGGTAAAAGAAGCCTTTTTTGCTGCAGCCAAACAACCTTGGGTGAAAGGCTTTGCCATTGGCCGCACATTGTTTGCTGAAGCGGCTCAACAGTGGATGCAAGGTCGCCTTAGCGATGCGCAAGCGATTGAGTTGATGGCTCAAAAATACCGCATCATTATTGCTGCTTGGGATAATGCCCAAGCTCAAAAGTAATCAACAAAAGTAATACATAAGAGTAAATTGCTATGTCTACAAGAACACAAACCATCCGTTTAACGGCCGCTCAAGCGCTAACACGCTTTTTGATTAACCAGCACATGCAGATTGATAATGGCGAACAATTGCCTTTTTTTGCAGGGGTATGGGCCATTTTTGGTCATGGTAATGTGGCGGGTATTGGTGAAGCCCTTTACCAAGTGCAAGAGCAACTGCCTACGTACCGTGGCCATAATGAACAATCTATGGCTTTGGCAGCGATTGCCTTTGCCAAAGCACGTAGGCGACAGCAGGTGATGGTAGCGACCACTTCCATAGGCCCAGGCGCAACTAATTTAGTCACCGCAGCAGGGGTGGCCTATGTCAACCGTTTGCCGGTGTTGCTAGTGCCTGGTGATGTGTTTGCTTCTGGTCAGCCAGACCCAGTGCTACAACAAGCTGAAAATTTTGCAGATGGTAGTAGCACAGTGAATGATTCACTACGGCCAGTTAGTCGATACTTCCATCGCATCACCCGTCCAGAACAGCTTATACAAGCCTTACCTAGAGCCATGGTCGCTCTTACAGACCCAGCCCTATGCGGACCAGCCACCCTTAGTATTTGCCAGGATGTGCAGTCTCTCGCATTTGATTATCCAGCATACCTATTTGAAAAGCGCGTATGGAGATTACGTCGCCAAGGCCCAGATGAGCATGAGTTAAGCCAAGCAGTAGACATGCTATTAGCGGCCAAGCAACCTGTGATTGTAGCAGGGGGAGGCGTGCACTACTCATTGGCAGAAAGTGAACTGCAAGCCTTTGCTCAGCGTCATCAAATCCCGGTGATTGAAACCCAAGCGGGTAAGTCCTCAATGCTTGCCAGTGACCCGCTAAATGCAGGTGCAGTAGGTGTTACAGGAGTAGATAGTGCTAATGATTTGGCCGCTACTGCAGACGTTGTGTTGGCAGTAGGTACACGTTTGCAAGACTTTATTTCAGGCTCAAACACCTTATTTACAGGCAAAGTGATCCAGCTTAATGTGCAGCCCATGGACACTATCAAATACCGCGCTCAAAGCTTATTAAGTGATGCAAAACTAGGTCTTGATGCATTAACTTCAAAGTTAGAGGGTTATGTAAGTCCAGCAGCATGGCAGCAAAAAACTCAGACGGGCATCAAAGCATGGGCTTCGCTGTGTGAAGGCATTTTGCCAGCCACTGATGACCAAGCTATTCCTTCAGATGCGCAGGTCATTGCCGCTGTAAATGCCAGTGTTGATGCCAATGCTGTGGTGGTTGCCGCAGCGGGTAGTTTACCTTCAGAGTTGCACAAACATTGGCGTGCAGAACAAATTGGTGGTTACCACTTAGAGTATGGCTACTCCTGTATGGGCTATGAAATATGTGGAGGTGTAGGCGCTAAACTTGCCTGTCCAGACCGTGAGGTAGTGGTTATGGTAGGTGATGGCTCTTACATGATGATGAACTCTGATGTGGCCACAGCGGTAAGTATGGGATTGCAGATAACCATAGTGGTGTTGGATAACGCAGGCTTTAGCTGCATCAATCGGTTACAAATGGCCACAGGCGGCGCCAATTTCAACAACTTATTAAAAGATACCTATCATCAAGGGTTGGCAAAGATTGATTTTGCGGGCCACGCCCGTGCAATGGGCGCCTATGCTGTTCATGTGGATGATATAGGTGGGCTAAAACAAGCCGTAAAAGCGGCGCGCAGTCGCCAAGGGGTGAGTGTGGTTGTGATTGATACAGATCCACTGGCTTGTTCACCTGGCGGGGCTTATTGGGAGGTGGAAGTGCCAGAAGTGTCTGCCCGTGAAGAAGTAGTGGCCAAACATCAAGAATGGGTGGCAAAACGTATGGCAAACAGAGGTTACTAAAACAATGTCAAAACTATTGGTTAAACCTGCTGCTAAAAGTAAGGTACATCAAGTGACGCCGCAGTCTGCTGGCTGGGATTATGTGGGCTTTTCGGTACATGATTTGGCTGCTGGAGAAACCCTAGACTGCCAACAAGCAGGGCGAGAGTTGTGCATTGTTGTATTAACGGGCACGGCTAATATCAGCACAGGTTCAAACAGCTGGTTAAATATAGGTGGGCGCACCAGTGTGTTTGTAGACCAACCTCCTGGTGCGGTTTACGTGCCAGCAAGCCAAGCAGTCTGCATAGTGGCCCAAGATGCGGTTGAAGTGGCTGTGTGTAGTGCCCCTGGCCAAAATAATAGTGGCACGGCACGCTTAATAGACAAAGCTACTATGTCCCAAGAGGTAAGGGGGCAAACCACGAATACCCGCTATGTGCGTAATATTTTGCCAGAAACCCAGCCAGCGGATAGTTTATTGGTGGTTGAGGTTATTACTCCATCTGGCCACTGGTCGTCTTATCCTCCGCACAAGCACGACCGAGACGCTAGCCCAGAAGAAACCTTATTAGAAGAAACCTATTATCATCGACTAAACCCACCATCAGGCTATGTACACCAGCGTGTCTATACCGATGATCGTAGCTTAGATGAAACCCTATCTGCAGAAGACAGAGACGTAGTTTTAGTGCCTAAAGGCTACCACCCAGTGGGAGTGCCACATGGCTACACAAGCTACTACCTAAATGTAATGGCTGGGCCTAAAAGGCAATGGCACTTTTTTAATGATCCAGCACATCAATGGATGCTGGAAAACAAATAGACAAGTGAGAGAAACGCTAATGAACTTAAAATTTGGAATGTCCCCCATTTCTTGGAGCAATGATGATTTGCCAGAATTGGGTGGAGAAACTTCGTTAGAAACCTGTTTGCGTGAAACCCGCTTAGCAGGTTTTACAGGTACAGAAACTGGTGGCAAATTCCCTAAGGATGCGCAAAGCCTTGCAAAAGTGCTTAAACAGCATGACTTAAAGCTTGTATCAGGATGGTACTCAGGCCAATTATTAAACATTAGTGCTGAGCAAGAAATTGAGAATATACGGCCTCAGTTAGAGCTTTTTCGTGATTTAGGCGCAGCAGTATTAGTGTATGGCGAAACCTTTGAAACCGTACAAAATGTTCGTAACGCCCCGTTATGTAACAAACCTATCTTGCCTGAAGCCGATTTTGTTGCTTATGGGCAGCGCCTTACCAAAGTAGCACAGTATTGTGCCAGTGAAGGTGTGCCTTTGTCGTTTCATCATCACATGGGTACGGGGGTGGAGACAGAGCGAGAGCTAGACTTGGTGATGCAAAACACCGGTGATGCTGTGGGATTATTGGTAGATACAGGGCATTTAGTATTTGGTGGTGGCGACCTATTTGGCGTGGTAGATCGTTATGGGCACCGCATTAACCATGTGCATACAAAAGACATTCGCCAAGACATTATGGCCAACGTAGACCCTAGTAAAGACTCATTTTTAGACTGCGTGCTGCGAGGCATATTCACTGTGCCTGGTGATGGCATGATTGACTATGGTCGCTTTATGCAAGCTTTAGCTGACAAAAAATATGAAGGCTGGGTGATTGTAGAAGCTGAACAAGACCCCGCCAAAGCCAACCCATACGACTATGCGTGTATGGGCTATAAAGCCTTAGAGCAGGCTGCGGTTAACGCAGGCTACACGATTATTGATTAGGGGAAAAAGACAATGGTAAAACTAGCATTATTTGGCGCAGGCCGTATTGGCAAGATCCATGGACACAATGTTCTTCTTAGTCCAGATGCCCAGTTAGTGGGGTTATATGACCCTTACCAACCCAATGCCTATGCGCTTAGCCAAGCCCTTGGTTGCGCGCAGATGACACCGCAGCAAATATTTGCAGACGCAACAATTGATGGCATTTTGGTGTGCTCAGCCACCGACACCCATGCAGATTTAATAGAGCAGGCCGTGGCTTGTGGAAAACACGTTTTTTGTGAAAAGCCCATCGACTTGTCTTTGCCACGGGTGCAAAAAGTAGTAGAAACAGTGAAAGCCAGCAAGATCATTTCGATGCTGGCATTTAACCGCCGCTTTGATCCCAACTTTGCCTTACTAGAGCAGCGTCTAGCTGCTGGAGAAGTGGGAGAAGTAGAAATGGTAAGCGTGATATCAAAAGACCCTTCACCCCCGCCTGTAGATTATATAAAGGTGTCAGGTGGCTTGTTTCGGGACATGACGATTCATGATTTTGATATGGCGCGTTTTTTGTTAGGTGAAGAAATAGTAGAAGTGTCAGCTCAAGCCTCGTGCCTAGTTGACAGCGCTATTGGCGCAGCAGGGGATGTAGATACCGCGTTAGTGATGCTGCGCACCCAGTCAGGTAAATTGGCCCAAATCTCTAATAGCCGAAGAGCTAGCTTTGGTTATGACCAACGCATTGAAGTGCATGGCAGCTTAGGCATGCTAACCGCTACCAACGTCAACGAACACACTCTCACCAGCTACACTCAAAAAGGTGTGAGCAGCGCTAAGCCTTTACATTTTTTCTTAGAACGCTACCAGCATGCGTATCAAGCTGAAATGGCCGGGTTTATATCAGCTCTCAATGGCAATGATGTGTCATTACCTAACATGGATGACGGCTACCAGTCACTGCGTTTAGCAGAAGCTGCTTTGTTGTCAGTAGAGCAAAAGCGCACTGTCTTTGTAAGTGAAATAGTGGCCCTTAGTGCCGATAAGGAGCCAATCTAATGATCAGTATGAGTGGCTTTTTGGCAAGCCTAGAGCAAAAAAAGACCTCTCAAAACTACCCCCATGCGGCAGATTTTGAAAACCATATTCCCATTTATGATGGTGATCAATTACGCGCTTTAAGTGCTCAGGGACAATCTGACACCAGCGCTGAAATAAGAGCCGAGTGGGTGGACTGCTGGCAGCATGGGGCAGGTGTGTTCATCGTGCGTAAACTGTTTGATAGCATGGCAACCATTGACGATGCATCCCAGGTTTTTTATGATTTAATGCACGAACAAAACCAATCCACGCATAACCTAGCGGATCATTTTGCAGCTTCAGGTGCCAATAGCCGTGTTTGGAACTGTTTAGAAAAAATGGCCGTCAAAGATGCCAAAACCTTTATCAACTATTATAAAAACCCACTATTGGCTGATATTTGTACTGCATGGCTTGGGCCTGATTACCAGATCACTTCGCAAGTAAATTTAGTGCACCCTGGAGGCGCTGCCCAGCAGCCTCACCGTGATTATCATCTAGGCTTCACTAATGATAAAGAAGTGCAGCGTTACCCGCTGCATGTGCAAGTGATGTCGGCCATGCTCACTCTGCAAGGTGCTGTGGCTCATATAGACATGCCAGTTGAGTCTGGCCCCACACAATTGCTACCTTACTCTCAGCGCTATGACCTAGGTTATGGTTTGTATCATCAGCCAGAATTTAAAGCCTACTTTACCCAACATGCAGTGCAAATGCCCCTAAAAAAGGGTGATGGCATGTTTTTTAACCCAGCGTTAATGCATGGTGCTGGCGCAAATACATCAAAAGATGTGCAGCGCATGGCCAATTTATTACAAATATCCTCAGCCTTTGGCAAAGCCATGGAATCCATCGACCAGCAACGCATGCAGCTTGCTTGTTATGAAGACCTAAGTAAAACCAAGCTAAGTAGTGAAGAGTTATCCGCTGTAGCCACAGCTTTAAGTGACAGTTATCCATTTTCTAGTAACATGGATCGAGATGCACCGGGGGTAAGCTTAAAGCCTTTAAGCGGGCGTGATATATTACTTGAGGCCTTGGAGCAACAATGGCCACTGCAGCAGTTGCAAGAGGCCTTAGCAGCATTAAGCTGGCGCAAAGCTTCTCACTAACGCTGTTAGTTTGTGATGTTTTAGTTTACAGCCACTAAGCCTTTACATAACCCAAAGGCAGCGCTGTGCTGTCTAGCACTTTGCGCATCACAAAAGCAGATTTTACACCACTTACGCCTTTAATTTTAGTGATCTTGCCCAACAAAATATCATGATAGCGATCCATATCTGGCACCACTACTTTTAGCTGGTAATCGGCTTCGTGGCCGGTGATTAAATAACACTCTATCACCTCTGGTAATAGCGACACCGCGTGTTCAAACTCGTCAAATCGTTCTGGGATATGTTTGTCCATAATAATATGTAATATGGCTGTGAGGTTAAGATTTACTGCCCGGTCATTAATCCGCACCACTCGATCTCGAATCACACCAATGTCTTCAAGCTGTTTTACCCGCCTAGAACAAGGTGCAGCCGTAAGGCCCACCCGTTCGGCCAAATCTTGATTTGACAGGCCACCGTTGTCTTGAAGGTGGCGCAATATAGCTAGGTCATATCGGTCTAATGTAGTCATTGTATTTACTTAAGTGGGTTTGTTAGCAAATAAATTGCGCATTTATTTATCAATAGTATTAATTATTGCTAAAAGAGTCAAATTTGAGCCAAAATAAAGAAGCTATTGCGCACACATGGCGATACACTAGCTCAAATAAGTTAATTTGAGCGCCGCTATGTTTGATCACACCTTTAACCACCTTAAATATCAGCCATTTCAGGCCACGCCTTTGCCAGATCGCACATGGCCAAGCAAATCGATAGAAAAAGCACCAATGTGGTGTAGTGTAGACCTGCGTGATGGCAACCAAGCTTTGGTAAACCCTATGAACGGGCAACAAAAGCTACGTATGTTTGAACTGCTGGTGAAACTTGGGTTTAAACAAATAGAAGTAGGCTTTCCGTCAGCCTCTGCGCCAGACTTTGATTTTGTGCGCATGTTGATTGATGAAGGGCGTGTACCAGATGATGTCACACTACAAGTGCTTACGCCGGCTCGTGAAGAGTTGATTAAAAAGACCTACGAATCTTTGGTAGGTGTAAAAAAAGCCATAGTGCACGTTTACAACTCCACCTCCACAGTGCAGCGCGAACAAGTGTTTGGCCTACCAGAAGCAGGTATTAAAGCCATTGCCGTGCAAGGTGCCAAATGGGTGCAGCAATACGCAAATAACTATCCAGACACCCAATGGGGTTTTGAGTATTCACCAGAGAGCTTTACTGGCACAGAAATGGATTATGCCGTAGAAGTGTGTGACGCCGTTATAACGCAATGGTTGCCAAGCAATGATCGTGAGTTAATTATCAACTTACCCTCTACTGTTGAGCTTTCTACGCCTAACTTATTTGCCGATCAAATAGAGTATTTTTGTCGTCATTTGCAGCATCGTAAAGACGTCACTATTAGCTTGCATACACACAACGACCGAGGCTGTGCAGTGGCCGCAGCTGAGCTAGGTATTTTAGCTGGAGCAGATCGTGTGGAAGGCACTTTGATGGGCAACGGCGAGCGCACAGGTAATATGGACGTGATTACCATGGCCATGAACTTATACTCTCAAGGCATTGACCCAATGTTGGATTTGGGTGATGTATTAGAGATTATTGAGGTGGTTGAAAGCTGTACCGAAATTATAGTATCTCCGCGTCATCCATGGGCGGGTGAGCTGGTTTACACGGCTTTTTCAGGCAGTCATCAAGATGCTATTCGCAAGTCTGTGGCCTATCATAAAACCCACAACAAAACCCACTGGGATGTGGCTTATTTGCCCATAGACCCCCGTGACATTGGTCGAGAATATGAAGCCGTAGTACGCATTAATAGCCAAAGTGGCAAGGGTGGTGTGGCATTGGTGTTAGAGCGAGATTACGGCATTGAGCTGCCTAAATGGATGCATCCTGCAGTGAGTGGGGTGGTGCAAAAGGCCACAGAAGCTTCAGGTGCTGAAGTGTCATCTGCACACATTAAAACCTTGTATCAAAACCATTTTGTAGATGTAGAAACTTCATGGCAGTTGCAAGATTATAGTATTCAGGCTCAAAGCACTAAGGACAATGGCCAAGAAATTAAAGCTAGCTTTAGCGTAGGCCAAACCTTGTTGTCTGGCCATGGCGCAGGTGCTATAGAAGCACTAAGTGACGCCTTAAGTGTGCACTATGGGTGCAGCTTAGAAGTGACGCAATTTGATCAGCATGCACTTAGTAGCGGTACCGATGCGCAAGCATTAGCGTGTATGGAAGTGCGGGTAAATGATGCGGTGTTGCATGGCATAGCCCAAGCAGAAGACACCACAGCTGCAGCATTACAGGCAATGCTTACAGCCTTTAGCCGGCATTAACACAAGGTTAATCCACGGCAAGCTTGCTAGGCACTGTGTAAGGGCGCCCCAAAGGTAATTGGAGAGCGCTCTTGCCTTCAAGGGCAGTTAAAAAAGCTAGTAAATCGTCAATCTCATGATCTTCTAATGACATTGGTTTTATATCAATGTGTGACTCTATGCGTGCCATTTCGCGCGCGTCATCATGCACTAAAAAATCTATCTTACTCAGCCATGGCACATCAGGCAAACCTGCCTGCTTAGGCTCCCATTGCTGCAATGACTCTAAAGGTGCAAGATGGTGTCTTACTATCCCCTCAAGAGTAGCATAAGCTCCGTTGTGTCCGTAGGGTGCAGTTAGAGTAACGTTTCTAAGGCTTGGCGTTCTAAAGCGATACGCATCTTCTAATAAGTCAGTTTCTCCCATTCTGCCAACATCACGGGTAAAAGGGTCAAAACGTCGAGTGCGCCCTGGCCCAAATGGCGCCAGCGCCAGTGCATGAAAATCATGGTCGGTCAGTAACGCCCCAGAATGGCAGGATGCGCAGTTGGCCTTCTCATAAAATAAATCTAACCCACGCTTTTGTGGCAAGCTTAAAGCCTCTTCATTGCCAGCAATAAACTCATCAAATGGTGCATCATAGCTGCGCCATTCCATATTAATAAACGCAGACAAAGCCTCTGCAATTTCTACCATAGTGACATCGTTGGCAGTTTTGATATGAGCAAACGCCCCTACAAATTGATCGCCATATTCAGGTATGTTACGCACGCGTTTAGAGATAATAGGCCACACATTGTCAATGCGGTCATGAGTTGCGCCTGCAATTTGGTTTTCTTTTGGATTACCTGCCATTTCAAACTGTGAGGTCACTGGAAACATCGCTTGCGCGGCAAGTAGGTTTGTTAAGCCTTTTGGTAACCATTCTTCTGCCGGAGAATTATAACCATTTTCATAAAGATTTGATTTTGATAGTCGCCCATCATGAAACATGAACTTAATTTCTTTAGCGCCTAAATTCCATAATGCTTGGGCATTTCGTGGAATGCGTTTTTTAATTTTATCCTCACCAATACCAGGTGTTCTTTCGGTGCCAACCCCATTGCCGCCTTCGCCAATTCCCAAGGATAAGCCATCTGCGCCTCCAAAACTGTGATGATGGCATGTGCCGCATGATATGTTTTGGTTACCAGATAAAACCTTGTCATAAAATAGTAACTGGCCAAGTTTGGCTTGCCTTTGATCAAAAGTGATGAAATCATCTAGGGTTAAAGGTTTGGGTAAATCTAAGGCAGAAGACGCAGAAATACCAAATGTTAACTGTACTAATATTAAAAGGGAGAGCTTATGCGTAAATTTTTGTTGCTTGGGTTGATGGTATTTTCTACCTCGTGTTTTGCAGAGATTGAACACGCACGAGATCTTATGGAAAAAGGAAACTTTAAAGAGGCGATGACTGAGCTTTGGCCAGCTGCGCGCTCTGGTAATGCCGATGCCGAAGAGTTGATCGGGGTAATGTACGCGATGGGTTTGGGCGTGCCTAAAGACGATGAAAGAGCTTTTGAATGGTATTTGCGCTCGTCCATGAAAGGCCATGCAGGGGCTCAAAGTGGTGTGGGCTGGTATTATGAAGTGGGCAGGGGTATTGAGAAGCCCGACCTTGTAAGAGCCTACATGTGGTATGTTCTTTCTGCGATCGGTGGCGACCCAGATGCGGCCATAAGCCAAGAAGAGGTAGTGAAAAAAATGACCCCAGCACAAATTGAAAAAGCTCATATATTAATTGATGATTATAGAGTTTGGCTTTATCCATTTAAGTAAACTAAAAATGGACTTTATAAAATATACAACAAATCTAAATATACAAAAACATCACTCAAATAAAAAGGGCCGTTCAAAACTGTGAACGGCCCAGACTTAGTTTTTAATTTAAGTCTTTTGCGTTACCTAAAGCAATGTCAGCTTCTGCATCAGAAACAGCGCTTGTTAAAGCGGTAAAGATTTTTGAACCACCGTTAACATTGGTTTGGAACCAATCATAAACTGGAGTGGCAGCTGCTTTAAATGCAGCTTTTTCAGCAGGGGTAGGCACATACAAATCGCCACCTTCAGCTACAAAATCTTCATAAGCTTTAATAGACTTACGCTTTGGTGAAGCAAATGTAGCTTGCTGAAGAGCAGCAAAACCATCTACAACAACTTGACGAAGCTCCACAGGCATAGACAAGAACTTTTCATTGTTCATCCACCAAAGAGCACCCATATAGGCATGGCCATCAAGGGTGACATACTTTAGGCCAGCATCAGGGAACTTCATGCCCATAATGTCTGTAATACCGTTCTTAGAACCTTCTACCACACCTGTTTGGAATGATGTGAATAGCTCAGGCCAAGGGATCGGCGTAGGAGACGCACCAAGGGCTTTAACGAGCTCTTGTGGCAAATCGGCTACAACAGTGCGGATCTTGAGACCTGCCATGTCTTCTGGGCTTTGAACTCTGCGTTTGGTGTTTGCAAAGTTGCGCCATCCACCAGTATTACCAATGGTCATCAAACGAATAGTATCGCCAGAGTCTGCAAGCGCCATATCACGCATGGTGCGTGTAAAATCTCCAGATAATACATCTTCTGCCACTCGGTCATTGGCCATAAGGTAAGGTAAATCTAGTACCTGAACGTATGGAAATGCGCCTGCAGCGCCGCCAGATGTTGAAATGTAAACATCAATTGAACCATCGGCTATGCCCTGTAAACACTCAGCGCCCTTTGAGCAAAGCTGTGTGCCTATAAACAATTCCACAGCAATTTCACCGTTTGAAGCAGCTTCAACAAAGTTTTTGAAAACCACAAGGCCATCATAATCTTCGTCATTTTCGTTAGAGTTTGCAGTGGCACGAATGGTATAGTCTGCAGCATTTGCAGTGGCTATACTTCCTGCCATCAGACCCACAGTGAGGGCCGTAGCTCCCAAAGTTTTAATAAATGTATTCATATAAACTCCTCAGTAAATTGGGCGTATGCCCTTTTATTATTGCTGACAAACATTTTAAGTTTGTCAGTTTCAAGCCTTTTCCCTTCAACAGGTCCTTTGTTAAGGTTTACCATCGAAGCATAAGGAAAATGCATAAACTCTTAATTTGATTTGAAGAATAAGCCAGCGATTGGCCCCATTAAATCAACATCTTTTACAAACCCTAGCCACGATGGAATACCCAGTGAAATAATAGGGAAATAAGTGATTAAAAAGATAACAAAAATTTCTACCGCTAAAAAAGGCAGAATGGCCTTTGATATAGTTTCTACTTTTACGCCCGAAACAGACGAAGCGACAAACAGCACCAAACCCATGGGAGGGGTGGCAAGCCCGACGGTAAGGTTAACCGACATAATCATAGCGAAATGAACGGGGTGAATACCTAAATCAATAAATATGGGCGCTAAAATAGGGCCTAATATGATAATAGCTGGCCCTGCATCCAAAAACATACCCACTATAAATAGTAAAAGGTTAATCAAAAGGAGCAGCAAAAGAGGGTTGTTGGTTAAAGCCAGTATGTATAAGGCTAAATCTTCTGCGATATGAGAAAGGCTCACCACAGTTTTAAAAGCCATGGCAGCGCCAACCAATAATAAAACCACCGAAGAGGTGATGGCAGACTTCACCAATATGGGCCCAAGATCTTTTACATTGATTGAGCGTAAAATGATTAAACCAAGCAGTGCAGTGTAGGCAACAGCAAGAGCCGAGGCCTCTGTAGGAGTGGCTACACCACCTAAAATGCCACCCAAAATGATAACGGGTGTGAGCAAAGGCAGCACTGCACGTTTCGCTACTATTCTAAAGTCATTGGATACTAAGCGCCTTTGAATTTGAAATAAAACTTCTGTAACGATTAAGGCACCCGCAAAGTGAAACGATAGATTTGTGGAATCGCTACCCATATCAACATTTGCAAGCTTAGCGACCAATGGATATAAGAGGCTTGCAACCATTAATCTTGCAATAATACGGGCGGCAAAGTTTTCGGCAGTGGAAATGGTTACCCCTTCAATGACAAAACGTTTTGCCGGAGGGAATTCATATTTATTGGCCATGAGCCTGGTAACGATCATCAAACCCAAACCCACCAAAATGCCTGGAATGATGCCACCGGCAAATAAAGCGGCCACTGAAACTTCCATCACATAAGCATAAATGATCATAATGCCTGAAGGCGGAATGATAGGCCCAATCACCGAAGATGCGGCAGTAATAGCGGCAGCAAATTTACGGGTGTAGCCTTGTTTTTCCATGGCTGGAATAAGCATGGAGCCAAGGGCAGAAGTATCGGCAACTGCTGAGCCAGACATGCCAGCAAACAGCATAGAAGACAGGATGTTAACCTGTGCAAGCCCGCCCCTTACAGACCCTATAATGGTTTGAGAAAACGCCACCAAACGCTCGGTAATGCCCGCTTTGTTCATTAGCTCACCAGCGAGCATGAAAAAGGGAATAGCCAGTAATACACCGTTATCGATGCCGTTAAAAATGTTGCGATACATCAGGGCAATGTCGCGCTCTTGCCCGTTGAAATATAACATGAAACCTGGAGCGGCAAGCATGGCAAAATATACCGGCACGCCAATCATCAAAAATAGAAGAAATAAGGGCAAGAACCAAGCTAACATCAGGAGTTTGACCCCATTTCAGTAGGAATTTTGGGAACGGGAAAACGCTCATTGCCCCACACGATTCTGGCAAATTGACGCAAGATCAATTCTAAAGACACCATTAAAATAAGTGTGAGCAACACGCTCATGGCTAAATAAATATAGGCCGTTCTAAACTGTATTTTGGTGCCTAAAAGTTGGTTTAGCCCAGTGTCTTGTAGCAACCTGTTTAAGCCTGATGAGTCAAATAATAAAGGCGCAGCAAAATGAGACCATGCATGCTGTAGCATGATGACAGAGACAAAAGTACATAGTAATAAGATCGCCAATATCAAATAATTTTTAAGACGCCAAGGGATATAATCATGCAGCATATCAATAGAAACAAAGCCGGTGTAGCGATAGGCAGATGGTGCAACCAGAGCCATCATCCAGATCATCAAACCTCTGGCGGCCTCTTCTGGCCATGGTAGGGCATTGTTGAGCACATACCTAAAAAATATCTGCGCCAAAATCACCAACACCATCAAACCAAGAGCAACATAACCTATAGTGCGCCCAAACTTGAGCGCGCGAGTGTTAATCGCATCTAAGACTGCCAAAATTGCACTGATTCCTTTCACCAAACTTATCACGTTATTGTGTGCTTAAAAGTATGTGGATTGTAGGTAAGCTAATGAGAAAATTTACCAAACTGGCCTCCAGTAAATATCAAAGGCTTGCCTTGATTATGTGTGAACTGCTCCACTTTACCAATAATTATAGTGTGGTCACCGCCATCAAAAGTGGTGTGTTTAATGCACTCAAACCTAGCGATAGCCTTGTGTAAAATGGGGATATGATTACTGTCAAAATGCCATTCACCCTCTGCAAATGCGCTGGGGTCCTTGGCAAATTTTAATGCAAGGTCTGCTTGGTCTTCTGCCAACACATGCACTGCAAAAAATGGGGCATTACAAAACAAATCTTTGTTGCTAGATTTGTTGGTTACAGACCATAAGATTAAAGCAGGGTCTAATGAAACCGATGCAAATGAATTTACAGTGATACCCACCGGGCCGTGGTTGTCATTGGCGGTAATTACAGTAACCCCCGTGGCAAATTGCCCTAAAGCTGTTCTAAACTCTTTTTGGTTATCAACACTGGTTTGGATCATGGTTTCGTGCATCATATTAAGCGACTTCTTGGCCAAGGGAGGCGGTGTAAATTTCAAACCATGATTGACGATCAAGACGCACTTTAAGCGCACTGGATAACGATTTAATACGGCTAAGATTGTTAGTGCCCATCACAGGTAAGATATTGCACGGATGCTTTAATAGCCACGCAATGGCGACTGCGTCGGCTGTGGTGTTTTGCTCATTGGCAATGTGAGTGAGGCAGCTAAGAATAGCCTTAGTTTTTTCTTCGCCAGCACTGAATAATGATCCGCCACCAAGAGGAGACCAAGCCATAGGGCTGATTTTATTTTCTTGCAAGAAAGCAATATCGCCGTTAGTGAAAGCACTGGCATCCACCACACTAAGCTCAATTTGGTTGGTGACCAATTGGTTGCTCATGGCCGATTGCAGCAAGCGCCAATCGTGGGGTTTGAAGTTGGAAACACCTATAGAGCCCACTTTGCCAGACGTCACTAAATCATCTAATGCGCGTCCAGTTTCTTCATGATCCATTAAAGGGTCTGGGCGGTGAACTAATAAGCAGTCTATATGCTCTATTTTCATTTCTGTTAAGGAGCATTCAACTGAATAATTAATGTGTGTAGCTGAGGTGTCATAATGCTTTACACGAGCCGTTTCATACCTGCCCACTGGCGCTACAATATCGCACTTGGTGATGATCTCTAGTTTATCTCGTAACTGTGGGGCATTAGCAAAACACTTTCCAAGCAGGGCTTCTGCAGTATAGCCGCCGTAAATGTCTGCTTGGTCTATAGACGTGATCCCTTGTTCTAAGCAGGCTTCTATTTTGGCTTGCACAGCAACAGGGGAGGTGTCGCTTACATCCCCCAAGCGCCACATGCCATATATAATTTGGCTTAACTCTAAATCTTTTGAGAGTGCTATGCGTTGCATTAACGTCTTTCTCCTATTCCTAATGGTGTGTGTGGTGTAGAGGCAGGAACCCGGCCCTGTATCTGAGGTAATGAACATGTTTCAAGGTGTGGCAGCACTTTTTTGCCAAATATCTCACACTCATCAAGATGGGGATAACCAGAAAATATAAAGGCTCGAATGCCCATTTTTTTGTAGTTTTCAATCTGAGTTAAAATCTGGTCTGTAGAGCCCACTAATGCAGCACCACAGCCTGAACGTGCGCGTCCAACGCCTGTCCATAAATGGGGCTCTATATAGCCTTCCAAATCAGCTAGATCACGGTTTTTGGATTGATGGGAAACCCCTAGCGAAGTGGCATCTAAGGCTCTTTCTCGAATGAGCTTGCCTTGCTCGTCATCTAGCTTGGACACTAGCTGTGCTGCGTATTCTTTTGCCTCAGCTTCGGTATCTCGCACGATCATATGTACGCGCAGGCCATAATCTAACACTCGGCCATATTTTTGCGCACGCTCATGCACGGCCTTCATACGCTGCGCCAATGCCTCTTGTTTTTCTGGCCACATCAGATATACATCACAATGCTCGCCGCATAAATCTAATGCAGACGGGGAGTAACCACCAAAATACAATAAGGGCCCACCGTTTTTCTGGTAAGGCTTTGCTGGGCCTGTGGGCACATTTTCAAAGTTATAAATTTGCCCTTTATAGTTTATTTCATCTTGAGTCCAGGCTTGTTTTAAAATCTCAACAACCTCACGGGAGCGTTGATAACGATAAGCACTTTCTTCTTTTTGGCCAGGAAAATCTGAAGAAATAATATTAACCGTTAAGCGACCTTTCATCATGTGATCAAGGGTGGCGATAGTGCGCGCAAGCATAATAGGCTGCATTTCACCGCACCTTACGGCAGCCAACATATTAATGTTTTCAGTTAAAGGGGCATTGCCTGCCACAAAGGTAAGGGTGTCTTGCCCTACTTGATAAGAAGATGGGCATAAAATGTTACGATAGCCAAGCTTGTCTGCTGTTTGGATGATTTTTGACGTGTTTTCCCATGAAGAACGCAAGCCTCCCTCTGGTACTCCAAGGTGCTGATAGTCATCCGAACACAAAGGTGCAAACCATGCGATCTCTGCGGCATTAGTGTCTTGTGATCTTATTGGGACGATAGACAAGTTAGCTTTCTTCCATTGATTAATGAGGTGATTTCAATTACTGTAACAATTGTGTATCAATATATCAACACCACATTAATCATTCATTTTCTCTAATATTAGAAGCTGAATATGACTACTCAATTATCAAAAAACCGCTTGCCATTGCATGTGGAAATAAGTGAAATGCTAGCCCGTGAGATTCAGGCGGGTGTATTAGCCGACGGATCACGCTTGGCACCTGAACGGGTGATGGCCAATGAGCTTGGGGTGGCTGTGGGCACTTTACGCAAGGCACTGTTTGACCTCACACAAAAAGGGCTGTTAGAGCGCGTGCAAGGCTCTGGCAACTATGTGCGCAAGCCTGAGCAATCCCAAAACGTGGATACAATATATAACTTCTTTCGCTTAGAGCTAATTAAAGGCGGGGGGCTTCCAACGGCTCAGGTATTGTCTGTGGAAAGGCTGAGTAAAGCTGAACATTTTCCACCTTGTGGTGCGCAATTTAGTGGTGAATTAGGAAGCTCTGCGTATGGCTTTAGAATAAGAAGATTAAGGCGCTTAAACGCGATTGATAGCGCGATAGAAGAAATATGGATTGATGCGCCGCAAGGCAGAAACTTGGGCCTAGAAAATTTGTCAGACTCGTTATATTTGTATTATAGAGAAAATCTAAAGTTTTGGATCACCAGTGCAGAAGACCAAGTGAGTGTGAATAAAATACCTGCTTGGACACCCACCTCATTTGCCCAAAGCTCAAGCGTTAGCGATGCAGCTGTAGAGCACAAAATATGGGGCTATATTCAGCGTAAAAGCTATGATCAAAACAATATGCTGGCTGAATATTCATTCACCTGGTTTAACCCTGAAGTAGCGCGTTATGTGGCGCGTATAAAATAATTTAAGTGCTTACTAGTAGAGGTTTTTTGTGACAGTTTTAAACTACGCCATGATTGGCTGCGGCATGATGGGGCAAGAACACATCAAGAACATTAAACTGCTCAAAAACACCCGTATTGCTGCTATTTTTGAACCCGATCAAAACATGAGAGCTGTAGCCAAAGAGCTGGCTCCTGAAGCTCAGTTTGAAGCCTCTATAGAAGCTCTATTAGGGAGAAAAGATTTAGACTGCTTAGTAATAGTAAGCCCTAATTTTTTGCATGCTCAGCAGTTACAACTAATCGCCTCGCTTAACCCACTGCCTATTTTGGTAGAAAAACCATTAATTACCAATCCACAGGATGCCAAGCTTATAAAAGAGCTTATTCAAAACTACCCTAAGCCAATTTGGGTGGCCATGGAATATCGTTATATGCCCCCTGTTGCAAAGCTGATAAGCCAGGCCCACGCTTTAACAGGCGGTGTAAAGCTGCTAACCATTAAAGAACATCGATTTGCGTTTTTAGAAAAGGTAAATCACTGGAACAGGTTCAACGAAAATTCTGGTGGTACGTTTGTTGAAAAATGTTGTCATTTTTTTGATCTAATGCGCCTCATAATGAAATCTGAACCCATCAGGATTATGGCCTCTGCTGGACAAGCTAATAATCATTTAGAAGAAAAATATAATGGGCGCACCCCTGATATTTGGGACAATGGTTATGTCATCGTAGACTTTGCCTCAGGCTCACGAGCCATGCTGGAGCTTTGTATGTTTGCAGAAGGCTCTACCTATCAAGAAGAAATATCGGCTGTAGGTGTGGAGTGCAAGGTGGAGTGCTTTGTGCCTGGCCCACACCGCTTTTGGCCAGAGCATTTAGGGCAAGCACCAACCCCCAAGGTGGTGGTGAGCCCAAGAGCACCCAAAAGCCCACAGACTCTAGAGATACCTGTAGATGCTACGCTCTTACAAGCAGGAGACCACAATGGCTCTACCTTTTACCAGCACCAAAAATTTCAACAAGTGGTGCTGGGAAAAATGCAGCCAGAAGTAAGCCTAAGCGATGGCTTAATAGCGGTGCAAATGGGCATGGCTGCGCAAGAATCTGCTTCACAATCTCGCATTATTCATTTCTCTACTAGCGATAAGATTGCAAAAAGCCCTAAAGCCGTAATAAATTCAGTATAAAGCCACAAAATAACATATAAAATTAATTATTTTTTAGCATTTATGCTTGAAAAATGCAGCTTATTGATTTAAATTTATGCGGAATTTACTCAATTATTACTAAAATTTAGTTAAACTTAGAGTTTATCTAAACATGTGAGTCGCCATAGGCTCATGCGTTTGGTGATGCATACAGTAAAGCCTGCTTTTATTATTAAAGAGCGCAATTAGCTCTTTTTTTCGAAATTAACAATCTCGTTGATCATTTAACTGTAATTTTTTCAAGTGCTTCTGGGTATGTAATATGAGAGAAATAATTAAAAGAGCGGCTCTTTAATAATTATTATGAGGTCAGTTGGCCTCATAAATGCGCTGTTAGCTATACCACTAAACGAAGGAGTGAGAAGTGTCAAAAAAATTACCTTATATGAGTGCGCCAAATGCACTTACTAAAATATTAAACAAGGTTAAGGAAGCTGCCGTTCCAAGCGTTTTCAACCCAGATTTTCTCGCTAACGTACTTGGATTTAAAGGAGGGAACCCTAGGACATTTATTTCTTGGGCTAAGAAGTGCGCGATTCTTAACACAGATGGAACCCCAACCGAACTCTACAAAAAATTTAGAAACCCAGCAACATCGGGAACAGCAATGGCTGTAGCGATAAAAATCGGATATGAAGAGCTATTTCGTCGTAATGAAAATGCTCATAAATTGAATGCTAATGAAATAAAAGGGCATGTTATTGAAATCACAGGAGTGGAAGCTAACAATCGCGCCGCAGAAATGACACAGCAATCTTTTATGAATGCGCTGGAGTTTGCGGATTTTGACGCGGCAAATGAAATGGAGGACGATCCAGTAGACATTGATGACGCATCCGCTGCCGGCGTAGAAATAAATCTACCCGACCAATCGTCCACCTTGAAAACACATACACCTCAATTAAAGCTCGGCCTAAATTATACGATTAATATCGTACTTCCGAAGTCAGATGACCCAAAAGTATATGCTGCTATTTTTAAGTCATTAAAAGATAATTTGCTGGATTCATAATATGAAACCAATGGAAAGAATACAGCTATTTCAAATGCGTAACATGCTACTTGAGAATGCTCTAGACGAATTGGAAACTAGCCATTCCTTAGATTTGGGGCGTGACATAGATGTTCCAATTGATAAAGACCCAGATTATTACCCTCAGTTTGAAGAAGATTTACGCAATGAAGCCAAAGTGATGTCTAGTCACTATGAGGCGTTTTATTGTCTAGAAAGATCGATTAGAAGGCTTATAAATGAAAAGATGAGCGATTTTTATGATGCCAGCTGGTGGGATCAAAAGGTAAAAGACGATATCAAAAATAGCGTTAGGTTAAACATAAAGCGTGAACTTGACGCTGGCATAACACCAAGGTCGGATAGCCCCCTAGAATACACAACGTTCGGAGAGCTTGGCGATATTGTAAGAAAAAATTGGGAAGCCTTTGATGACTTATTTAATTCACAAAAAGCTTTCAATCGTATAATGACAAACCTAAATATAATGCGTGGGCCAATTGCACATAGCTGCCCAATTCATAAAATCGAATCAATCCGGCTGGGGCTTACTATCGAAGATTGGTTCAGGCTAATGGAATAAATAGCTAACAAGGCGCTGCAAATCGACCGCCTCCGGCGGCGTTTGAGCGCGGCGTTAACCCTCAATGCCAGCTTCTGAAACTGTGAGAAAACTTTCAATACAAGGAGTTTACAAAAGTATTTTGTAGTGAAAAGACTTAGTGGTTTACCGCCGGTATTAGCACCAGAAAGCTCTAGCTATGGATCTGCCGATTAAAAGCACCACAAGCCTTTTAAGAAAGGCTTGCTAGCACACTAAAAACCAGCCCTAAATATTAGCCTTTTTTCTTTAGCTTTTTAGCCTTGGCTTTGTCTGCCTTAGCTTTATCAGCTTTAGAGACCTTGGGCTTTTTAAGCCTCACCTTTTTCAAAACCACAGGCTCTTCTTTTTTGGGTGAAAACCCTGGGAATATTTTGCGCTCAATAGGGTTGCCAATATAGCGTTCAATACGGCCCAAATTAGGCCAGTCCATTGCATTTACAATAGACCACACGCTACCGGCCTGGCCATCACGGCCTGTGCGGCCAGCACGGTGCACGTAGCTGTCTGCTTTTTCTGGCATGTGCACGTTGATCACATGGCTTAGCCCTGGCAAATCCACACCACGGGCCATTACATCGGTAGCCACCAACACTTTGGTGCGGCCACGGCGCATGTCTTTAATTTGTTGGTTACGGTCACTTTGACGAAGGTCACCATGCAAGCCAGTGCACTGAATGCCTAGGGTGCGAATCACTTTAAGCCAAGTGTCTACTTGCTTTTTGCTGTTTACAAACACAATGGCTTGCTTCACTTCTGGCAAGCGCAAAAGGGCTTTAAGTAAGTGTTCTTTGTGTAATTCGTTGTCGGCTTGATAAACAGACTGGCTAATCTTTTTAGCCACATGGCGTGGTGCCTCTACGGCAACTTGCACGGCATTATCAGAAAGCAGGTCGTGGGCAAAAGCTTGCACCTTGTCACCTTCTAAAGTGGCAGAAAACATGGATGTTTGACGTTCAAGCGGCAACATATCCGAAATTTGGTGAATAGACTGAATAAAGCCTAGATCCAGCATACGATCCGCTTCGTCTATTACAAACACAGTCACTAGGGACAAATCTAGCGCCATATGTTCTTCAATTTCTAGTAAACGCCCAGGCGTAGCTACTAGCACATCGATGGTTTGGGCCACCATGGCTTTTTGCATACCAAAAGGCACGCCGCCCACAATAAGGCAGCATTTTAAATGGTTATGGGCTACCAGTTGCTCTATTTGATCATAGGTTTGGCGCGCTAGCTCGCGGGTGGGGCTGAGTATGAGCACTTTTGGAGTGCCCGCTTCTTGTCTAGGCGTGTCTAAGATATGCTGTAGTGCAGGCAGCACAAAAGCCAGGGTTTTACCTGTGCCAGTAGGCGCAGAGGCCAACACATTAGAGCCTTCCAACAAAGGTGGAATGGCTTGTTGTTGAATGGCTGTAGGCTGGGTAAATTCATGTTCTGCAAGGGCAAGAAGTAACTCTTCATCAAGCATTAAGTCGACAAAAGACACGGTGGCATAACTCATTAAATATTCGAGCCCATAGGATACCGTATTTTGCCCATAATAGATTTAGCAATATGCGCTCATCTTTGGGTAAATACCTCTCTTCAAGGCGAGGTGAGGTGAGCCACTGTAATGCATGCGCTGTGTGGCTATAGGGCCAATAAAGTTGGCGTCATTTAGTAGTCGCTTGCGTGTGCGCTTTAGTGCAAGTAGGGTGTCGTTTTCAGGTATGCGACAATTTGTAGCACTGGGATACTGGCATCCTTATAGGGTGCTATACTAAAGTATATTTGAAGTGCAGCTTTTTGAAAAAAACCTAGTGAATAAGCGCATCGCTTTGATCACAATTGGTAAAGGTTTTTCTAACAGCATCCTTACCCTACATCATGAACTTAAGTCAAAACAGAGAACAACATGTCTGCTGATTCTAACAAAGACAATGTGGTGCGTTTGCACCCAGGCGCTGGCCGCAACAAATCGCGTATCCACCTTCGTGGACGCCAAGTTAATTTAGACACCTTATCCCACTTACGAGAGCTAATGGGTGAGCAGCCTATCAAGCGCGACATGCTGCTTGAATACTTGCACTTAATTCAAGACAACATGGGCTTTTTGCCAGCAGCATATCTAGCCGCTTTGGCCCATGAGATGAATATTCCAATGGCCGAAGTATATGAATGCGCATCCTTTTACGCTCATTTTGACATTGTAAAAGAAGACGAAGCACCCCCAGCACCTATTACCGTGCGAGTGTGTGATAGCTTAAGCTGTCAGCTTGCAGGTGCAAAGCAATTAAAGGCGGCCCTAGAAGCAGGCACAGACCCTACTCAAGTGCGTATATTAAATGCACCTTGCATGGGCCGATGTGACACAGCTCCAGTGGCAGAAGTAGGCCACTTTCATGTAGATAACGCCGATGCGGCTAAAATTGTAGCCACCATCAAAGCCGAACACTTTCATCCCCATATTCCAGACTATATAAGCTATGGCGCATACGTAGCAGATGGTGGCTATGATTTGCTGCACAAATGCTTAGCAGGTGATTACACTTGGGAAGACATTCAAAAAGTGTTGGCCGATGCCAACCTTAAAGGCTTAGGGGGTGCAGGTTTTCCTACGCACATGAAATGGAAATTTGTACGCCAAGAGCCTAAACCACGTTACCTTGCAATCAATGGTGACGAGGGCGAGCCTGGCACCTTTAAAGACCGCATGTATTTGGAAACAGACCCACATCGCTTTATCGAAGGTGCTTTGATCAGCGCTTGGGCAGTAGAGGCTGAGGCAGCCTACATCTATTTGCGTGACGAATACCCAGCGGCCCGTGAGATCTTACTTAAAGAGATAGCCAAAGTAGAAGCTGCAGGCCTAGCACCTGCTGGTGGCATTCACTTGCGCCGTGGCGCTGGCGCTTACATTTGTGGCGAAGAATCAGCCATGATTGAATCTTTAGAAGGCAAGCCAGGCTTGCCTCGCCATCGCCCCCCATTTGTAGCTCAGGTGGGTTTGTTTAACCGCCCTACATTGGTTAACAACATAGAAACAGTATTTTGGATACGCACCTTAATGGACAAAGGTGCCGATTGGTTCTCTAGCCAAGGCCGTCATGGCTCACAAGGCTTGCGCAGCTTTTCAGTGTCTGGCAGGGTCAACAACCCTGGGGTAAAGCTAGCTCCAGCAGGCATTACAATGCAGGAGCTAATGGATGAATACTGTGGTGGCATAGCCTCCGGACATCAGTTTAAAGGCTACCTTCCAGGAGGTGCTTCAGGGGGCATATTGCCAGCAGGCATGGCTGATATACCCTTAGACTTTGGCACTCTTCAGCCCTATGGCTGTTTTATTGGCTCTGCGGCTGTAGTGGTATTGTCAGACCAAGACAACATGCGCGATGTAGTAGTGAACTTGCTTAAGTTTTTTGAAGACGAAAGCTGTGGCCAATGCACACCGTGTAGAGTAGGCACAGAGAAAATGGTAAAGCTACTGCAACGCCCAGACTGGGATCAAGCCCTAATGGCTCAGCTAAGCCAAGCCATGTGTGATGCGTCTATTTGTGGTTTGGGCCAAGCGGCCTCCAACCCAATTACTACCGTATTTAAATACTTTGACGCTGATTTGATCGCCACCGATCTAGCTGTGAGCGCAGGAGATCTATCATGAGTCAAGATATTATCAACTTCACCCTAGACGGTGAGAAAGCCACAGCTAAAGCTGGTGAAAGCATTTGGCAAGTGGCCAAGCGCATGGGCGAAACCATCCCCCACCTTTGTTATAAGCCAGAGCCTGGATACCGTGCAGACGGCAACTGCCGCGCCTGTATGGTAGAAATAGAAGGCGAGCGCGTATTAGCCGCCTCTTGCTTGCGCTCACCAAGTGAAGGCATGGTGGTCACTAGCGCTACATCGGACCGTGCCCAAGTGTCTCGTAAAATGGTGTTGGAGCTTTTAGCCACCGATCAGCCAGCACGAGAAGAATCACCTGATAAAAGCTCACATTTTTGGGCCATGGCCGACATGTTAGCAGTGGACGCTACCCAAGCGCGCTTTGAAACCACGCTAAAGCCTTGTGCAGATAACAGCAGCAAGGCTATGCGGGTGAATCTACAGTCGTGCATAAACTGTAATTTGTGTGTAGTGGCTTGCCGTGAAGTGCAAGTAAATGACGTGATTGGCATGGCTAATCGTGGTTCAGATTCTAAAGTGGTGTTTGATTTTGACGACCCTATGGGCGACTCTACCTGTGTAAACTGTGGTGAATGTGTGCAGGCGTGTCCCACTGGCGCTTTAATGCCTTCTACCGTTACTAGCGAAGAAGGCGTCGGTGACAGTGCAGACTATGATCGCAAAGTAGACAGCGTGTGTCAGTATTGTGGCGTGGGCTGCCAGCTTACTTACCATGTTAAAGACGAGCGTATTGTCTATGTGGATGGGCGAGATGGCCCCGCTAACCAAAGCCGTTTGTGTGTGAAGGGCCGCTTTGGCTCAGACTACATTCATCACGGTGACCGCATTACCAAGCCATTGATCCGCCTTGAAGGCGCCCGCAAAGGCATTCATAACGACTTTGATCCAGCCAAACCACTGACACATTTTCGTGAAGCCAGCTGGGAAGAAGCCCTCGACTTTGCCGCCAACGGCCTCACTAAAATAAGAGACACCCAAGGCAAAAAAGCTCTAGCAGGCTTTGGCAGCGCCAAAGGCTCTAACGAAGAAGCCTATTTATTCCAAAAGCTAGTACGCACAGGCTTTGGTAGCAACAACGTAGACCATTGCACCCGCTTATGTCATGCCTCTTCAGTGATGGCCTTGTTGGAAGGTTTGGGCTCTGGTGCAGTATCTGCCTCGTTTATGCAGGCCAAACACGCTGATGTGGTAGTGATTACTGGTGCCAACCCCACCAACAACCACCCAGTAGCTGCTACCTTCTTTAAGCAAGCGGCAAAAAATGGCACCAAAATTGTGGTGCTAGACCCTCGTGGCCTAGCCATGAAAAAATATGCCAGCCACATGATTCAGTTTAAGCCAGGCAGCGATGTAAGCTTCTGGAACGCCATCATGAACGTGATAGTGACAGAGAAGCTATACAACCAAACGTATATCGACTCTATGACCACAGGTTTTGACACGGTTAAAGAACACGTTAAACGCTACACACCCGAAGCTATGTCGCCTATTTGTGGTGTTGATGCAGATCTTATTCGAGAAGTGGCACGCTTATATGCCACGGCCAACAATGCCATGATCTTCTGGGGCATGGGCGTGTCACAACACGTGCATGGCACCGATAACTGCCGCGCTATGATCTCTGTGGCACTAATGACCGGCCAAATAGGCCGTGAAGGATCAGGCTTACACCCACTGCGTGGCCAAAACAACGTGCAAGGTGCATCAGATGCGGGCCTTATCCCCATGATGTATCCAGACTATAAGAAGGTCAACGTAGCTAATGTTAAAGCCATGTTTGAAGACCTATGGGGCACAGAGCTTTCTGACGAACCAGGCCTTACAGTGGTAGAAACCATGAATGCCATTCATGAAGGCTTAGTGACAGGGATGTATGTGGAAGGTGAAAACCCAGCCATGTCAGACCCAGACCTACACCACGCCCGTGGTGCCTTAGCAAAGCTTGAGCATCTGGTAGTGCAAGACTTATACGTCACTGAAACGGCGATGTATGCCGATGTGGTGTTGCCTGCCTCTGCATGGCCAGAAAAAGATGGCACCGCATCCAATACCAACCGCACAGTGCAAATGGGCCGCCAAGCTGTGAAGCCACCTGGTGATGCTCGCCAAGACTGGTGGATCATTCAAGAGCTAGCCAACCGTATGGGCCTAAACTGGACTTACACCCATCCAAAGGATGTGTTTGCAGAGATGAAGCAAGCCATGCCAAGCTTAAACAACCTTTCTTGGGAGCGCCTAGAAAAAGAGCACTCGGTCACTTACCCTTGCCCAGCTGAAGATCATCCAGGCAACGACATTGTATTTATCGACAGCTTCCCAATAGATGGAGGCCGCGGTAAGTTTGTGGCTGCCGATATTGTAGAGCCAGATGAGCGCCCTGATGATGAATACCCCGTTATTTTGACAACAGGCCGTCAGCTAGAGCATTGGCACACAGGCTCCATGACTCGCCGTGCAGCGGTGCTAGATGCCCTAGAGCCAGAAGCTGTAGCCACACTAAGCCGTGAAGAGCTTATTAAAATCGGTGCTAAAGCAGGCGACATGATCCGTGTTTCCACACGCCGTGGTAGCATCGAAATAATGGCCCGTGAAGACGCCGATGTGCCAGCAGGAGTGATCTTTATTCCCTTCTGCTACGTAGAGGCGTCTGCCAACATGCTCACCAATGCAGCGCTAGACCCAGTGGGTAAAATCCCTGAGTTTAAGTTTTGTGCCTCTCGGATTGAACGGGTGAGCTAGGCTTGTGCCTAGGTGTTTTAACGATGTCAAAAGGGTCAGCTAATGCTGGCCTTTTTTGTGCAGGCATAAAAAGCCGTATAAGCTTTCTATTAGCGTAAAATTTTTGGAACTGTATTAGGGCTTACATGGTTATTAATGAGTCCTACACATGCCCAAATAGCTTCGTCCATGTCTTATCGTTCTTAATGCGTCACAAGCTTAGGTCATCCACACCACTGGGCAGTTACCTTGCTCTAATCTCTGGTTCTTGTTTATACATTCATGCACAATAGCCACTTAGTTAATTAGCTTAGTTTTTAATATGCCAATTTGGGTTGATGCCGATGCCTGCCCAGGCGTCATAAAAGAAATCTTGTTTCGAGCCGCGCAACGTTCGCAAATTGTCACCACGTTAGTGGCCAATCAATACATCGCTACGCCTGCGTCTAAGGTGATTAGCATGGTGCAGGTGAGTGCTGGTTTTGATGTGGCAGACAATGAAATAGTAAAACGTGTGGTAGCGGGCGACCTAGTGATTACTTCAGACATTCCTTTGGCGGCAGAAGTGGTAGAGAAGGGCGCAGAAGCTCTTAGCCATCGTGGTGAGGCTTATACCAAAGAAACCATCCGCCAGCGGCTTAGTATGCGTGACTTTATGGAAAACCTACGCAGCAGCGGCGTGCAAACAGGTGGGCAAGCCGCCATGAACCATACAGACAGGCAAACCTTTGCTAATAAATTAGATCGGTGGATTGCCAAGCAGCAAAAGCAACCAATAAGCCAACCATCCAAGCAGGCCAATCTATGAACACTGCAGACCTTTCTGGTTACCTTATTTATCCAAACCCAGAAGATGCTTCACTCACCAGCCATGTTACAGGCACAGACCATACAGGCACCCAGGTGGAAGTGGATGTGGTGACAGAGCGGGGGCTGACGGTTTATTTAAACAAACAAGAAATTGTCACCTTAATGACCCTAGGTGACCACCCAGAGTATTTGGCTTTGGGTTTTTTGCTAAACCAAAACATGCTCCACGCAGATGACACAGTCACAGGCGTTGATTACGATGAAGATTTGGAAGTGGCCATTGTGCGCACCCAACGGGAAACCGACTACGAAGACAAGCTTAAAAAGAAAGTGCGCACCTCCGGCTGTGCCCAAGGCACTGTGTTTGGCGACATTATGGAAAAATTTGACACCATAAAGCTTGCCACCCACACTCAAATCCACACCAGCTGGCTGTATCAGCTGTCGCGCATTATTAACACCACCCCTAGCATTTATCAAAAGGCTGGGGCTATCCATGGGTGTGTGTTGTGCCACCAAGCGCAGCCTTTGGTGTATATGGAAGATGTGGGCCGGCACAATGCCATTGATAAAATTGCAGGCTACATGTTTAAGCATCACATTAGCCCCGAAGATAAGTGCTTTTACACCACCGGTAGGCTCACCTCTGAAATGGTGATAAAAACGGTGCAAATGCGTATTCCTATTTTAATCTCGCGTTCTGGCTTTACCGCTTGGGGTGTAGATCTAGCTCGAAAGGCAGGCCTAACATTGATAGGCAGAGCAAAGGGCCGCAAGTTTGTCGCCCTGGCTGGGCATGAGCGGCTTATTTATGACATTGATGTAAACGAAGTAGCAGAAGAACCAAAAAAGGCAGGGCGTAAAAATGCAGATTGAAACTAGCCAAATAGTAGGCGTTATTTTAGCTGGTGGCATGGCGCGGCGCATGGGTGGTGGTGATAAATCGATGCTACGCATTGGTGGCCGTAGAATTTTAGACTATGTAGTAGCGTCTGCTTGTGCTCAGCTTGATAGTGTCATTATTAATGCCAACGGCGACCCCCAGCGTTTCACAGAATTTAACCTACCAGTGCAAGCTGACATTGTGCCAGATTTTGCTGGCCCACTAGCAGGCGTAGTGTCTGCCATGGCTTGGGTGAAGCAAAATCAGCCCAACTGCAGCCACATTATTACCATGGCAGCAGACACGCCGTTTTTCCCAAGCGACTATGTTTCCCGCATGCTTAGCCTCATGCAGCTCAAACACCAACGCTTGGCCTGTGCTAGCTACCAGGGCCGCACTCAGCCAGTATTTGGCCTATGGCCGGTAGATTTGTTTGATGATTTGTATAAAGCCTTAGTGGAAGACGATATGCGCAAAGTAGACCGTTTTACGACGCCTTATGGTGTGGCGGATGTGGCCTTTGATGAGCTAGCTAGTAACCCATTTTTTAATGTTAACACCCCTCAAGATATTGCCTTGGGCGAACAGCGCATAGCAGCTAGTCAGGCTCACACTATGCCATTACCTAAAAACCCATGACCAATGTGCCAGACCAGCTCACGGCACGTGAGCGCATAGACTCTATTCACCACCTTATGCGCGAACGTATTTGTTTGTTGGAATATGTGCCTTTGTCGGTGCTTAGAGAGGCCGCATTAGCGCAAGAGTTTGGTTGTAGTCGCACGCCTGTGCGTGAAGCAATAAAGCGCTTAGAGTTTGAAGGCTTAGTGACCAGCAAAAATGGTGTAGGCACTATTGTGACCGAAGCCAATTTTGATCTGCTAAAAGATGTGTATGCCATGCGGCTTAAAATAGCCGAGCTTATAGGCACCATGGGGGTAGTGGTTTTGCCCTCAAGCCTTGTGGATGATTTACAGGCTTTGCTAGAACAGGCTTTAAAGGTGCAGGTGGGTGAAGTGTTGGTGCTAGCGCGCATTAATCATCAGCTGCATGGGCTGGTTTGTCAGATTATTGAAAACACGGCTCTTAGGCAGCTTTATGATCTGTATTATTACCAAACTAGCCGGGTGTGGTATCAAAAAATGCCTCAATTTTGGGCTCTTGAAGTGGTGGCTTTGGTGGATGAGCTCACCGAGCTTATTGGTGCAGCAAAGCGCCAAGATGTAATTGCCCTTGGCTACATTAAGCGCAACTACATAGCCCGCGTTATTGGCTTGCTAGAGCGTTAGTATTTAGCTGTATACAGCATGATAATATAGAGTTACACTGCGATTTTTGCCAGAGAAATTGCCATGTTAGCCGAAGCCAAAACACGCACCATAGCACTGCAATCGCAGATGCAAACTCAAAACATTCCTTTTGCATTGTTTACTGATGAAAGCTCTATTGCCTATTTGGCAGGGTTTTGGGGCTATCTTGGCATCGAGTTTGGTCGCCCTACCATGCTAGTAGTGCCTGCTGTAGGCGCACCTACAGTGATTACCCCATTGATGGAGTCTGAAATGGTAGATGCCATGACATGGGTAGAAGATATTCGCGTATGGGAAGATTTTGGCAGCAACAGCTGGCAAGCGGCTTTGGCCAAGATTGTAGGCCCACGACCTGAGTCTATTTGGTTAGAGCTGCCCACAGTGCCTGCCATTGTGCGCAATTATTTAGACCAAGATTTTGCCAATGTGCCATTGCGTGACATCTCTAAAGTGTTAGGCCAACAACGCACAATTAAGTCGGCTTTAGAAATAGAAATTATGTCTCAAACAGGCCTTATTGCAGGGGCCATGATGCAAGCGGCTCACGAGTCTTTAGCAGAAGGGGTGCCAGAATATGAGTCGGCTTTGGCAGTGATCAATGCCGGCACTAAAAAAGCGGCAGGGTTTTTAACAGACACAGGTTGGGAGCAGTTTGTGTCGCCTATGATTCACAATTTACAAATTTTACAAAGTGGTAGCGACACTTCTATGGTGCACCGCAGGGCGAGTGTGCGCACCTATAAAAGGGCAGACCCTGTGTATTTTTGTTTTTGTAATATGGCCCAGTTTAAGCAATATAAGCTAGGTTTTGACCGCATGTTTCATATTGGTGAAGTTACTGATCAAGCCGCACAAGTGCAGCTTGCAGCTATAGAGGCCCAGCAAGCGGCCATAGCCGCCATAAAGCCAGGTGTAACCGCAGAGCAAGTGGCTGCTGCAGCAAATGCTGTGTATCAAAAGCGTGGCTTTGAGACAGGCTACCGCACAGGGCGCTCTATAGGCGTGGCTTATTTAGAAGCGCCAGAGCTTAAGCATGGTGACAAGACCATCTTGCAAGCAGGCATGACCTTTGCCGTAGATGGAGGCATCTCTATTGATGGTGAAACTGCAGGGCGCATAGGTGACTCTATCGTAGTCACAGAAACCGGCTGCGAATACCTCACGCAATACCCACGTCAGTTGCTAGTGACCCAAAGCTAATGAGCAATAGGCAATTGATGATTGCAGTAGCTCAAGTGGATGCTAGCAGGCCTGCGGGCGCTGAGCGTATGCAGTGGTTGGCGCAGCAGCTGCAGCTAGCAAAAGGCCAGGGCGTAGAGCTGTTGGTGGTACCAGAGTTATTTGCCAGTGGCTACCACACTGGGCCACAGGTGGAGCAGATCGCAGAAGCTGCAGATGGCCCTATTGCCACAGCAATTATGGCGTTGGCACAAACCTATCAGATCGCTATTCACTATGGTTTTGCCGAACGCGAAGGGCAAGCCCTTTATAACGCTGCGCAGTGCATAGGCCCCCAGGGCAGTGTGTTGGGTCATTATCGAAAGCGGCTTTTACCGCCAGGCTTTGAAGCCACTTATTTTACTAAGGGTAGTGAAACAAGTGTGTTTAAGTGGCGCGGTTTTAACATTGGCATGCTTATTTGTTATGACGCAGAGTTTCCAGAGCTTGCCCGTAAGCTTGCCCTTAAGGGTGCAGATATTATTTTGGTGCCTACCGCTTTAGGTAGTCAATGGGGCTGGGTAGCTCAGCAAATGATGCCCACACGGGGTTATGAAAATGGGGTGTATTTTGTTTATGCAAACTATTGTGGCGCAGAAAATAACATGGCCTTTTTGGGGGAGAGTTTTATCGCCTCGCCACTAGGCCATGTAGCCATTAGGGCCGGCAGTGAAGAAGCCTTGATAGTGGCTCAGGTTAGCCTTGATGATGTACATACTGCCCAAAAAAGACTGCCTTATTTACAAGATTGCCAAGGGCTTTAAGCCAGGCCCTTTTTTAGGCATCACCAATGCCAAAGCTAGCAAAGGGTATAAAGTCTACTAAACTGCCCTTTGGCAAGCTGCTTATGGCTTCGTCAATCTCTACCAAGCCATCTGCACGGGTCATGGATGTAAGAATGCCAGACCCATGGGAGGCGCTTCGTTGCAGCACTATGGTGCCGTTGTCTTGTATCTGTTGATACACTCTTAGCCATTCTTTACGGCCTACTTTCTTTTTAACATCAAAACCCAAGGTTTGCGCATAGGCTTTAGGTCGCTGCCAGCCACCACCACCTAACGCTCTAATGAGAGGTTGACCAAACATAAGGGTGCACACGTTAGCGGCTACTGGATTGCCTGGCAAACCTAAAAATAAGGCCTTGCCTACTTGGCCAAATGCCAGTGGGCGCCCTGGCTTAATCGCCACACGCCAGCCGTGCACTTGGCCTATGTCTGCTAATGCAGCTGCTACATGATCATGGCTGCCGGTGGATGCACCGCCAGAGGTAATTATAAGCTGGTGGTCATTACTTGCTGCACTGATGGCATCTTTAACGCTAGTGTAATCGTCTGCTAAAATACCAAGATCTGTGACATCACAATGCAGGCTATGAAGCAGGGCTTTAAGTAAGTGACGGTTAACGTCATAAATGCCATCTTCTGGCAGCTCTTCGCCTAGTTCAAACACTTCGTTGCCAGTAGAAAATAGTGCCACCTTAACCTTGTTGTAAACTGTTAGGCTTGCGTTGCCTGTGGCTGCAGCTAGGCCAATGTCTTGTGGGCGTATTTGCTGGCCTTTGCTGATAATCACTTGTCCAGCTTGCACATCTTCGCCTTGAGGGCGCCAGTTTGAGCTTGCTTTGCAGTCGGCAGGAAAGCTGACAAAGGCCCCTTTGGCTTGGCTATTAGTTGCTGGGGTTAATGACACATCTTCTTGCATTACCACAGTGTCTGCACCTTGTGGCATTCTTGCACCTGTTAGCACTTTGATACAGTGGCCACTGGTTAAAGATATTTTGGCGCTGCCACCAGCGTTAGCTTCTGCTTCCATAAGGGGCAAGGTTAGGTTTTTGGCACGGCTTAAATCCTGGTAATTAAAGGCATAGCCATCTACGGCAACATTGTTAAATCGAGGGCTGTCGTATTTGGTGATCACATCTATGGCTAAGCGGCGGTTAATGCATTCACCAAGGGCCAAGCTTTGAGTGCTCACGCCAGTAGTGACTGCCTGTTGCATGCGCTGCCACACCAATGATGCGGGCAGCAGCTGTTGGTCTGGGCTGTAGCAATCGTTACTGCTGCTTGGGTCGCTTGGGTCATTAGCGGCAGCATCAGCCTTTATGCCTGTGTGGTGCAATATAAAGTTGGCCACTTGCTCAATGCTGTTTATGTCCAATTGGGGCACACTCACTGGCAAGTGGTCTTGGTCTGTGGCAACCGCCACAATATTAGGCATGGTGTCTGCCAAATAGCCTCGTTCATTGGTCGCAAGCACCGCTTCTATTTTTGGGTGCGCAGCTGCTTTATAGCCCTCCACTATCACCAAATCACAAGGTTCAAACAAAGCCAGTAACTGGGCCAGCTTAGGGGTGTCTTGATCGCGGTATTCATGCATTAAAGCCCAGCGTTTTTCTGTGGCCAATAAGGTTTGTTTGGCACCTGCTTGGCGATGGCGATAGCTGTCTCTGCCAGGCTCGTCTATGTCCACGTTATGGTGAGCATGTTTGACCGACGAAACTTTATAGCCCATTTGTGTAAGCTGGCTTATTAGCCGCTCTACGAGGGTGGTTTTGCCGTTGTTTTTCCATCCAACAATGCCAAAAACTTGCATGCTTTAATTACCTATTAATCACTAGGGTGCTACATATAATATGCAGTGATTGTACTGCATTTTTAGTCAGATGTGGCTTGGCCTAGAGCATATTGTTTGGATTAGGTTTTTGCGCCTTTAAGGGCTTATCTAGATGCTTCTTTTTGGGTCGCAATTGAATAAGACGTAAAGGCCTAGTTTAAGCACAATACGCAAGCGAACATCAGATATACCAAGCACTGCATTCACTGTCACCATTTATACCCTGTATAGATGGCAAAGATGGCACGGCACAGAACATTAGCGGATGAACCAATGAAAAAATATTCAGGCTTTAGCCTTTTTAAGCACTCTCTTAGCCACCACGAAAACTGGCAGGCCGCATGGCGCAGCCCTCAGCCCAAAAAAGAATACGATGTGATCATCGTAGGTGGCGGTGGCCATGGTTTGGCTACGGCTTATTACTTGGCAAAAGTGCACGGCATTACCAATGTTGCAGTGCTAGAAAAAGGCTACTTAGGTGGTGGCAATACCGCCAGAAACACCACTATTGTGCGCTCCAACTACCTTTGGGATGAAGCTTCTAAACTTTATGACCATTCTTTGGATCTTTGGAAAGACTTAAGCCAAGATTTAAACTACAACGTGATGTTTAGTCAGCGCGGTGTTTTAAACTTAGGCCACAACTTACAAGACATGCGTGACATTGAGCGCCGTGTAAACGCTAACCGCTTAAATGGTATAGACGGGGTGGTGTTAAACACTGCTGAAGTAAAAGAAATTGTGCCTGTTATCAACGACTCCCAAGACATTCGCTACCCAGTATTGGGTGCATCTTGGCAAGCCACTGGCGGTGTTGCCCGCCATGACGCTGTAGCATGGGGCTTTGCTCGTGGTGCAGATAGCTTTGGTGTGGATTTGATTCAACAGTGTGAAGTGACTGACATCATCACCGAAGAAGGCGCTGTAGTCGGTGTGCAAACCACACAAGGCTTTATTGGCTCCAAGAAAGTGGCCTGTGTTACAGCAGGTAATTCGGGTGTCATGGCAGCCATGGTAGGTTTGCGCTTGCCTATTGAATCTCGTCCGCTGCAAGCTCTGGTTTCTGAGCCAGTGAAGCCGATTATAGACACTGTGGTTATGTCTAATGCTGTGCACGCTTACGTGAGCCAGTCTGACAAAGGTGATCTAGTTATCGGTGCCGGCACAGACTCTTACAACGGCTATGGCCAGCGTGGCAGTTTTCACATTGTAGAGCATACCTTGTCCGCTATTTGTGAGCTCTTCCCTATGTTTAGCCGTGTGCGCATGAACCGCGCTTGGGGTGGTGTAGTAGATACTTGTCCAGATGCGTGTCCTATTATTTCTAAAACCAGCGTTAAAGGGCTTTACTTCAACTGCGGTTGGGGCACAGGTGGCTTTAAAGCCACACCTGGTTCTGGTCATGTGTTTGCACACACACTAGCTCATGATGAAGCTCATCCTTTTGCTGCACCGTTTAGTTTAGACCGCTTTAACACTGGCCATTTAATTGACGAGCACGGCGCTGCCGGCGTTGCTCACTAATTCTTGATAATAAGGAGACTTACACATGCATCACATTTACTGCCCTTATTGTGAAGAAACTCGTGAAGAGGAAGAATATTCCTATACTGGTGAAGCACACATTGAGCGTCCAAAAGACCCAGCTGCTATTTCAGATGAAGCTTGGGGAGATTATTTATTCTTCCGTTCTAACCCCCGTGGTATCCATCATGAAATGTGGTATCACGCAGCTGGCTGCCGTCGTTATTTTAATGTAACGCGCAACACCCAAAGCTACCAAATACATGAGACTTATAAAATGGGTGAGCTACCTACAGTCACTGTACCAAAAGAAACTGTGCAAAAAGGAGAAGCTTCATGAGCCAAGTTAATCGCTTAGCAACAGGCGGCCGTATTGATCGGTCTAAGCCAATGAGCTTTTCCTTCAACGGCAAAATCTTTCAAGGCTTTGATGGGGACACTCTAGCCTCTGCATTGTTAGCAAACGGTGTGGGCATTGTAGGCCGTAGTTTTAAATATAGCCGTGCCCGTGGCATTTTAGGCCATGGCGCAGAAGAGCCTAATGCCCTGATGCAGCTTCACCAAGGTAATGCAGCAGTGCCTAACCCAAGAGCCACTCAAGTTGAGCTGTTTGATGGTTTAGTGTCTGGCAGCACCAATGGTTGGCCTAGCGCCGAGTTTGACCTGATGGAATGGGTTGGCAAAATTGGTGGCAAGATGATGCCGCCTGGTTTTTATTATAAAACCTTCATGGCGCCACAAAAAATGTGGATGACCTATGAAAAATTCATTCGTAAAGCGGCAGGCTTTGGCAAGTTGTCACTTGAGCCAGATCCAGATACCTATGACAAAATAAACGCACACTGTGACGTGATGGTAGTAGGTGCAGGCCCTGCAGGTTTAGCGGCTGCACTAGAAGCAGGACGCAGTGGCAAGCGGGTGATTATTGTCGATGAGCAAAACGAATTTGGTGGCACTTTATTGGCCAACAACCAAATAGTAGATGGCATAGAAGCTGCCACTTGGGCAGAGCAAGCGACTGCTCAGCTAGTGGCTATGAGTAACGTTTTAGTAATGCCGCGCACCACGGCGTTTGGTTACTATGATCACAATTTTGTATGTGCTTTAGAGCGCCGCACAGACCATATTGGCCCTGTGTCTGTATCAGGCTCGCGCCAGCGTTTACACCGTATTCGCGCCCATGAAGTGATTTTGGCTACGGGTGCTATTGAGCGTCCATTAGTGTTTGGCAACAACGACCTACCTGGCATAATGCTAGCCAACTCTGTGTCTACTTATATAAACCGTTATGCGGTAGTGCCAGGTCAACGTTGTATTGTCATGACCACCAACGACACAGGTTATCAAACAGCACTAGACATTCAAGCTGCAGGCCGCACTGTTGTGGCTGTAGTGGACTCTAGGCATGCGCCAGACGGCCGCCTTGTGCAACAAGCTAAAGCGGCTGGCATTGAAATAATGACAGGCCATGGAGTAATAGAAGCGCTAGGCAGCAAACGTGTGACTGGTGCTATTGTTGCGCCATTGGATGAGACCGGTGACAAGCTTACCGGCGCAGGCAAAACCTTAAGCTGTGATCTAATTGCAGTAGCTGGTGGCTGGAGCCCTGTGGTGCATTTAAGCTGCCACACAGGTAGCCGTCCTGTATGGCAAGAAGACATTGCAGGTTTTGTGCCTGGCCCAAGTATTCAAAACCAACATCTTGCAGGTGCTGTTGCTGGTGAATATAAGCTGTCTCAAGCACTCAATGCTGGCGTGCAAGCAGGCGCTACTGCAGTGGGTGTTGAGTCTTCTCATGTATTTGATTGTGGTGATGAGTCTGAAGGGGCTGCCCAGTCACTTTATTTAGTGCCGCACACTAAGCCTATTAGTCGTGCGCCTAAGCAGTTTGTTGACTTCCAAAACGACGTAACTGCTGCAGGCATAGAGCTTGCAGCTCGTGAAGGTTTCCAATCCATTGAGCATGTAAAACGTTACACGGCTATGGGTTTTGGTACAGACCAAGGTAAAACAGGTAACGTTAACGGCATGGCGATTGTGGCGAAAACGTTAAATAAATCCATCGCAGAGACAGGCACTACCATTTTTCGTCCTGCCTATACGCCAGTGACCTTTGGTGCACTTGGTGGCCGCGACATTGGTGTGTTGTTAGACCCAGCTCGTCATACGGCAATGCATCCATGGCATTTAGCCAATGGGGCGGAGTTTGAAAACGTAGGCCAGTGGAAGCGCCCCTGGTATTTCCCACAGGCAGGCGAGACTATGCAGCAAACCCTCAACCGGGAATGTTTGGCCGTGCGCAACAGTGTAGGAATATTAGATGCGTCTACATTGGGCAAAATCGATATTCAAGGTAAAGATGCCCGCGAATTTCTTAACCGTGTGTACACCAATGCATGGAGCAAGTTAGCCCCAGGTAAGTGCCGTTATGGCTTAATGCTTAAAGAAGATGGCATGATTTTTGATGATGGTGTGACCGCTTGTTTGAGTGATCAACATTTCTTAATGACCACCACCTCTGGTGGTGCAGCGGCTGTATTGGGTTGGCTAGAATTATGGCACCAAACAGAATGGCCAGAGCTAGAGGTTTACTTTACTTCAGTTACAGACCAATGGGCCACTTGTTCGTTTGCGGGGCCTAATTCTCGCAAAGTGCTTGAAAAACTATGCACCGATGTAGACTTGTCTGCTGAGGCGATGAAGTTTATGGACTTTAAAGAAGGCACAGTCGCTGGTGTTAAAGCACGTATCTTCCGCATTTCCTTTACTGGCGAGCTGTCTTTTGAAGTGAACGTACCGGCTGACCAAGGCCATTACATGTGGAAACAACTCATGGAAGCCGGTGCAGAGTTTGGCATTACGCCCTATGGCACCGAATCTATGCACGTGTTGCGAGCAGAGAAAGGCTTCATTATTGCAGGCCAAGACACAGATGGCTCTATGACACCCCATGACTGTTTGATGGGCTGGGCTGTAGGTAAAACTAAAACCTTCAGTTTCTTAGGTGAGCGTTCATTTAGTCGTCCAGACACAGCTCGCACAGACCGCAAGCAGCTGGTGGGTTTGAAACCTTTAGACCCTACAGTCGTGATCCCAGAAGGCTCACAAATAGTGATGGACCCTAACCAGCCTATTCCAATGGATATGATGGGCCATGTCACTTCTAGTTATTGGAGTGAATGTTTAGGCCATGGCATTGCCATGGGTACTGTTAAAAGTGGCTCTGATCGCATGGGCCAAACGGTTTACTGCCCACAAGCAGATGGCCGTGTATTAGCTGCACAAATTTGTAGCCCAGTGTTTTATGATCCAAAAGGAGATCATCATAATGACTAACTCAACAACCAGTGCATCAGAAGTGGGTCTAATGGAATCACCATTACACCATCATGTGGCGCACACCAATGCTATTGATGCAGGTGTGGTGATGAGCGAAGACAAATTTCGTGGCCACCTCAATTTGCGGGGTAATCCACTAGATGCAGATTTTATGGCAGCTGCGGCAGCGGTGTTGGGTTTAGTATTGCCTACCAAGCCCAACACTAGCGCCCGTGCAGTTGGCTCAGTGGCTTATTGGCTTTGCCCTAACGAATGGCTGCTTATTGTGGACAGTGGCACTCAGGCACAGGTAGAGGCAGATCTGCGCCAAGCAGTTGCAGATAAAGCTTTCAGTCAGCACATTGCAATCACCGATGTAAGTAGTGGTCAAACCTTGGTGAATTTGTCAGGCTCTGAGTTGGAGCAGTTATTGCAAAAGTCTACCGTGTACGACTGCCATGAATCTAACTTCCCAGTAGGCAAGGTAGTGCAAACTACGTTTGCAAAAACAGGCACCACCATGTGTAGGCTAGAAGATGGCTCTATGGATCTGGTGATCCGTCGTAGTTTTTCTGATTACTTTTTTCTTTGGCTGCAAGATGCCAGCCAAGACTATGGCCTACGTATTGTTTAGGCGTTTGTCACACTCAAAAGCTAAGGTTAAAAGTGGTTAATATTTTATTTTTAAAAAAGCAGTGCAAGTGCTTTTTTAGAGCTACATTTAGCTGGAGATTAGAAAAAGCATGAAACATTTGGGTTTGGTGTAAAGGTATCAAGGTGTAGCTAAATTATGTATATCCCTAAAAATATTGAAATTCAAGACGTAAGCGTAGCTCATGATTTAATTGATGAATTTGGCTTTGGTGTGGTGGTGTCTAGTAGCTTAACAGGAACCCATATTCCTCTAGTGTTGCATCGTGATGAAGGTGAGCTGGGAGTGCTTTATAGCCACTTTGCAAAAGCCAATCCTCATTGGAAAGAGCTTGAAGGCAAGGAGGTACTCATTATTTTTTCTGGCCCTCACAGCTATATATCACCCTCTTGGTATGCCAGCTCACCTGCTGTGCCTACGTGGAACTATGCTGCAGTGCATGCTGTTGGCAAAGTTACCTTGTTAAGTGGTGCCCAAACTCTTGCAGTGGTGGAGGAAGTAGTGCGCCAGTATGAGCCCGAATTGCTGATTAGTAAGAATATTATAACTAACGCATATAGAGATAAGTTACTATCTGGTATTGTGGGCTTTAAAGTGGAAGTGTCTCAATTAGACAGCAAATTAAAGCTGGGCCAACAAAGACCCATAGGTGACCAAGTGGGTGTTTATAACGCACTTAATCATGCCTCTAGCGCAGAGGCTCTAGGCTTAGCCAAATATATGAGAAAGCACTCACTAGGCATGGGTGCAGACACAGACAGTTAATTAGTTGCTATACCAAGAGGTTATTATGAACATCGTTGTATCCAATTTAAGTGTGCAAGACAAAGCTGCATGGCAAGCTCTTTACTATGGCTATGCAGAGTTTTATAAAGTGCCGATGAATCAGGAAATTCTTGACACTGTGTGGTCGTGGATTTTTGATCCAGATCATGGGTTTTATGCCTTGGTTGCCAAAGATGATGCGGGGCTTTGTGTGGGTTTTATGCATTATAGAGCCATGCCATCACCACTTAGAGGCAAGCTAGTGGGTTTTCTTGATGACCTTTATATAAAGCCAGAATTGCGTGGCCATGGCATTGTAGACTCCTTGTATGAGGCGCTCAACCGCTCTGCTTTGGATAAGGGCTGGCCGTTTGTGCGTTGGATTACCGCAGAAAACAACTACAGAGGCCGCGCAGTCTATGATAGGTTGTCTGATAAAACCCAGTGGGTTACTTACCAAAAGCCAGTAGAATAGTGGTTTAGTGGCTAAAATCATGGCTTCACTGCAAAGACAATTGCTGCAGAGTTAGGTAAAATGATGTGCTTAAGTAAGAAGCTATAGCAGCGCCTTAAAGCTAGCTAGTAATCCCATGTTTGGAAACTCTTGATGATACGCATTAGTAATTTGCAACTTCCCCTGAATCATGACGATCAGGCGCTAAACAATGCTGTTTTGGCGCGTTTGTCGATCCAAACCGATGATCTACTAAGCTTTGTGGTGCACCGTCGAGGCTACGATGCACGCAAAAAAAGCAACATCGTGCTTATTTATACCCTAGATGTGAACACCACTCAAAACGAGAGTTTACTTGCTGCATTTGCTTTTGATCAGCTGATTAAAGCCAGCCCAGACATGAGCTACAAATTTGTGGCCCAAGCTCAAGCTGAAATGGATACAGATCAACGTAAGCGGCCTTTAGTAATTGGCTTTGGCCCTTGTGGTTTATTAGCAGGCTTAGTGTTGGCTCAGATGGGCTACAAACCTATTATTTTGGAGCGTGGTGCAGCCGTGCGCCAACGCACTAAAGACACCTTTGGTTTTTGGCGTAAAAAGATACTTAACACCGAATCTAATGTGCAGTTTGGTGAGGGCGGTGCAGGCACTTTTTCTGATGGTAAGTTATACACTCAGGTGAAAGATCCCAACCATTACAGCCGCAAAGTGTTAGCCGAATTTGTCGCTGCAGGTGCTCCAGAAGAAATACTATTTGTTAGCAAACCCCATATTGGTACCTTTAGGTTGGTGTCGATGGTGGAGAAAATGCGTGCTCAAATAACAGCCTTAGGTGGGGAAGTGAGGTTTGATGTGCGGGTAGATGATGTGCATATCGAAGATGGCCAAATTAATGGCGTTACTTTATCTTCTGGCGAAGTGATTTACTCTAATCATGTGGCATTGGCCATAGGACACAGCGCTAGAGACACCTTCAAAATGTTGTTTGATAAGAATGTGTATATAGAAGCCAAGCCCTTTTCCATAGGCTTTCGTATCGAGCACCCTCAGTCTGCCATAGATGAAGCTCGCTTTGGAAAGAATGCAGGGAATGAAATTTTGGGTGCTGCAGACTACAAGCTAGTGCATCACTGTGACAATGGCCGCTCGGTGTATAGCTTTTGTATGTGCCCAGGTGGCACCGTGGTGGCGGCAGCTTCTGAGCCTCATCAAGTAGTGACCAATGGCATGAGTCAGTATTCTCGTGCCGAACGCAATGCCAATAGCGCTATTGTGGTGGGCATTGACCCATCAGATTACCCAGGTGATGCGCTTGCAGGTATCGAACTGCAGCGACAATTAGAGCGTAAAGCTTATCAGCTTGGTGGCGAAAACTATGATGCACCGGCGCAACGAGTAGGTGATTTTCTTAAAGGTAAGTCATCACAAAAGCTAGGTAGTGTTGAGCCTTCGTATAAGCCCGGTATTAAATTGACAGATTTAGCTGATGCTTTGCCTGATTTTTGTATTGCGGCTATTCGTGAAGCTATTCCGGTGTTCAACCGCAAAGTGAAAGGCTTTGCCTTGGAAGATGCCTTGCTCACAGGCGTTGAAACACGCACCTCAGCGCCTATTTGTATTAAGCGCGGCCAAGACATGCAAAGCATTAATACGGTGGGCTTATACCCTGCAGGAGAGGGTGCAGGGTATGCTGGAGGTATCATGTCTGCAGCCATTGATGGCATTAAGATCGCTGAAGCTATGGCCTTGAGTATGAACAAGCCTTAACGCATTAGAGCTTATAAAAAGAGGCGCTGGTAAGTCCAAAAAAGACCGATCAGCGATATTATAGCCGACACTGGGATCACCACCCATTGGCGATAGCGCTGTTGGTTTTTGATTAACCAAAAGCTCAACAAAAAGGCGCCAGCAATCACTGATAACTGTCCTGCTTCCACACCTATGTTGAAAAATATCAGCGCCGTGACAAAGTCTGACTCAGGTAAACCTAGCCCTGACAATACCCCAGCAAAGCCCATGCCATGCAACAAACCAAACAAAAAGACAATGACCACGCGCCTTGTTCGAAGCTCTTTGACAAATATATTTTCAATGCCAATAGCGACAATGGATAAGGCAATCAATGGCTCCACCACACTTGGTGAAAGGCTAATAACCCCATAAATAGTCAAGCCCAAGGTGATGCTGTGAGCCACTGTAAATGCTGTAACTTGCACCAACAGTGGGCGCAGTTGCACACTAAGCAAAAATAGCCCCAACACAAAGAGAATGTGATCCAGCCCCTTTGGCACTATGTGCTCAAACCCTAAAACAGTATATTCAGCCGCCACTTGAGTAAATGGCTTTGGGGCATAAGCTGCGTTTAACTCAAATGGAGGGCTAGTAGCCCCACTGGTTAGCCAATGGGATGTTTTCTCTTTTGGGTTTTTGTCATAAAAAAAATGTGCGACATTGTTACCAAAATTTTGAGGGTATTGCCAAGTGACTAATTGATTAGTTAATGGATCAACAGACTGACTAGCAAGGGGAGTGGATGCCAATAAATAAAGGTCGGATAAACGTGAGTTTTCTAAATTCCCAACCTTTGGGATCTCCACTTTTACCAAGGTTAAATCACTCTCAACGGCATCAAATGATAAATTAAACTGAGATATGATGGACTTTTCAACCAACTCAAATTCGTCCCTCAACCTCTGCGAAGACATGGCTCTTAACTGATTGTATCGCTGTGCTTGCGGGGAATCATCAGTATCATCATGATTTGAGTTAATACCTGCAACAAGGCTTTCTAAGTTTGTTTGAATATGTACCTTTACCAAACCATTTTGGGTAAACTCTAAATTCACTATAGCAGGGCGCAATTGATGAGCCTGGGCAATTTGCGTCAACAGCAATAGGCTTAACATTAATAACACTGACCGAAAAAAAACCATGAAACAATTAGTCTTTTTATTTTTTAGCATTTGTTTGTCCATTAGCACTAATGTTGTAGCTCACGAGTTTTGGTTAGAAGCCAAACCATTCTACCAAAAAATTGATCGCACTACAGAGTTTACGCTTAATGTTGGCCAACAAATGGATGGCCAACTACTGCCTAACATTCCCGCTTGGTATAGTCACTTTGACGTGATAACAGGTGCAGGGCTCACGCCTGTTGGTGGAGAGCTTGGGCGTGACCCAGCAGGGTATGTCAACATCGGCACATCAGGCATTTATGCTATTGGTTATGAAAGCACGGCCAAGGCGGTTGACTTAAAGCCAGAAAAATTCACTAGTTATCTAACAACAGAGGGCTTAGAGAAAATCATACAGCGTCGTAATGAGCTTGGTGAAAACGAAAAAAATGGCGTAGAAATTTTTTACCGCAATGTTAAGACATTATTCAAAATAGGTGATCAACCAGCCGTAAATTTTTATAATTATGACTTTAACCACCCACTTAATATTAATCCGTTGCAAAACCCTTATCAGCTTACCAAGGGGGATGACTTAGGTGTGCAATTGACCTTTAATCAAAAGCCAGCTGCAAACCTTTTACTGCGTGCGCAAATAAAAAACAAACCTGATTTTGAATTTAGCATACGCACTGATGCAAAGGGATACGCCACTGTTCCGCTAGAGCATAAGGGTGTTTGGTTGCTTCACACTGTTGAAATGATACGTTCGCAAAAGCAAGACATCGATTGGGAAAGCTATTGGGGAAGCTTAACCTTTGAAATTAGATAATTTTCTCGTAAGAGGGTAATCACCTAGTATTTGAGTAGCCACCCAAAAGCGTAAAGCAGCGCAATGTTATATCTAGAAGCTAAGCGGCCTGACTGATCAGTAACGGGCAACATTCATGGCTAGATTAAAGATAATATACAGGCTCTATTACATTATTAGGTGGTGCCTATTTAAGCCACCTTTTTTCTGACCTAAGAGTAAATCATGCTAGCAACCTACACCTTTGCCATTTGGGGCCTTTGGCTCATTCTAATCACTGTTTTTGCACAAGCCATAGTGGCATCTGTAGCTCATCGCAAACAAAAGCACTATGTGCCAGGTATTGTTGACGATAAGCTGAGCCATGAATCTTTTGTGTTTAGAAGCAATCGCACCTTTTTAAACTCCCACGAAAATCTATTGATCATGTTTGGCCCAGCTTTACTTGGGATGTTGGTGGGTATGGATGCCTTCTGGTTAGGGATGCTGGTATGGGTTTACGCCATTGCTCGTATAATCCACATGGCGTTATATTACGTGGTGGCTACAGAAGCGAACCCTAGCCCTCGTAGTTATTTTTATATAGTTGGTTTTGTGGCCAATATGGTGCTTTTAGTAATGCTAGGTGTGCACTTAGCTGCTTAAATGCTTTGTTGGTAAAAGTTAACAATCCACTGAAATAACAGCTGCGTATCGGGTGTGCCCGCACTGTTGGCCATGCCTAGGGCCCTAACATCTGGGCTCTTGTCATAGGTTTTGTGGGATAGAATGCCTTCTATCATTTGCGTGTCAAACTCTGGATGCCCCTGAATACCCAGCATATGTGAGTTGTATTGCACCATGTAGTTGGGGCAAAAATCACTCGAAGCTAACACAGCTGAACCTTGGGGTAGCTGCACGACTTGATCTTGGTGAAAGACCATTAGGTCAATGCTAGGCACCTTGGGGTGCATAAACGGGGGGCTTGCGACCACAGTGTTGTGGGATATGCCTATGCCCCAACCTTTGTGACTAAGCTCCACTTTACCTCCCAAAGCTTGCGCCATAAGCTGGTGTCCAAAGCAAATGCCAAAGGTTGGTTTTTTAGCCACATCAAGTTGCTTTATAAAATCATTCAGCTTGTGAATCCATTCAAAGTCGTCATACACTCCAGCAGGGCTACCATTCACCAGCCACACATCACACTGATCTACAGACTCTGGTATTTGGCCCTCATGAACACTAAAGTCTGAAAATTCAATAAGTGGGTCTATTGCTAAAAACTGCTGCCTAAAAATAGCAGAATAGTTGAGCCCCCCCACTTTATCCAACACATCTTCAAAGCTGTGGCACAGTAAAAGGCCTATATGCAAAGGTGCCTGCTTTGGGCTGATAGGCATGATGGAATGGTTAGGGTTCATAGGTTAATCACCAAATGTGATGCTAATAAACTGATTAAAAAAGCATAAAAAAGGCTTCAATAAAGAAGCCTTAAATATAGCGCCTTGCGTAAAGTGTATCGCTTAACCTGGCGACATACCACGTAGCCTTTCACTGCGCCGGCGTAACATTTCTAGCACAGTTAATAACACGACAGACATGACCACCAAAATGCTGGCTACAGCCAAGATAGTAGGGGAGATCTGTTCACGGATACCAGAGAACATTTGTCGAGGAATAGTGCGTTGCTCAACGTCTGCTATAAACAATACAGCAACCACTTCATCTAGTGAGGTGATAAACGCAAACAAAGCACCAGAGATCATGCCTGGCAAAATCAATGGCATGATGATGCGGCGAAATGTGGTCCAGCCATTAGCGCCCATGTTTTGTGAAGCTCTCACTAAGCTCATATCAAAGCCACTTAAGGTGGCTGTAACTGTGATAATTACAAAAGGTACACCCAAGGTAACGTGAGCTAATATAACGCCTGTGTAGGTCTTAGCGATGCCAATAGATGAATAGAAGAAGAACATACCGGTAGCCGTGATAACCAAAGGCACGATCATTGGCGAAATAAGCAAGCTAGTGATCAATGCTCGCTGAGGCATTTCTGGTCGTGATAAACCCAGGGCTGCCAAGGTGCCCAGAAACGTTGCAATGATAGCCGACACAGTGGCGATAAAGAATGAGTTACGGGTGGCTCGTATCCATTGAGCATTGTTCCACATGTCTGACCACCAACCCACAACAGCCGTTGGATCTTTCATGCCATTATGAAGAATATCTAGATACCAACGCATCGAATAGGCGTCTGAATCAAAGTTAAGCATACCCTCAGTAAAGGTAAAGTATGGCTCTGCATTAAAAGATAGTGGCATGATGATAAGCACAGGGGCTATCAAAAACACCAACACGCTGGCAGTAATTACCAGGAACATATAGCGCGTAAAACGCTCGCCAGTGGTTGCATAAGCAGGCATCTTTTCCATAAAAAACAAAGGAATACCGAAAATCAATAAAAAGCCAACAGCTGCTTTAGAAGTGCCAGTAAGAAGCACTACTAATGCAGTAGCTAAGGCTAGGTATAAATAGGCCCGGCCTTTGTTTTTAATCTCTTTTTTTACAATATTAATCATGTGAATCTCTCAATTATTCTTTAACCGAACTTCAGTTTGTCTATGCCGATAAGTCGGTTGTAAACCCAATAAAATATCATTACTACCACTAGCAGCATGGTGCCTAATGCAGCGCCTAGGCTCCAGTTAAGAGATTTTTGAATATGATAAGCAATAAGGTTTGAGATTAACAAGCCATCTTGGCCACCCACTAAAGCAGGAGTGATGTAATAACCAATGGCTAAGATGAACACCAACAAAGTGCCAGCCGCAAGCCCTGGTATGGTGAGCGGAAAATACACACGACGATAGGCATAAAATGGCTTAGAGCCCATAGATAGGGCAGCACGCATGTAAGTGGGCTGAATGGTTTTCATCACTGAATATAGTGGCAACACCATAAATGGCAATAAAATGTGCACCATCGCTATAATGGTACCTGTTTGGTTGTATATCATTTGTATACGCCCGTCTTCACCAATCACGCCAAAGTAAACCAGTAGGTCGTTGATCACGCCTTCTGTTTGCAATATGGCAATCCAAGCTGTGGTCCTCACTAATAATGAAGTCCAGAAGGGTAGCAGTACCATAATCATCAACAAGTTAGATTGACGAAGCGGTAAAATAGCCAGAAGGTAAGCCACAGGGTAGGCTAGTAACACGCAGATAAAGGTAATAAGCGCAGCCAGCCACATGGTTTTAATAAAGTTGTTCAGGTAAATTTGGTACAGCTCATCCGCTTGTACTATTTCACCTTTTTCATTGTATTTCATGTCCATAGCGGCAACATAAAACGAGGGTGAAATATCGTGGGAAGCACGCTGTAAAGTAAGCCAAACTTGTGGGTTGGCCCATTTTTTATCAAGTTTAATGAGGGCTTCTTTGTATGGCCCCTCAGTTATTTTTCCTACTTTGCGAGCAGACTTGGTAAACAGGCTTCGGCTACCAGGCATTTCGTAGTTAATGCGGGTGGCCATGTTGCCAGCAGTGCGGCCAACTTCACGGACTTTCTTAGCAATGGCTAAATCTTTGACAAAAATCTCAAAAATTTCTTCCGAGGGTAAACCTTGCCCATCCCAGCTCTGGATGGCAACGGCAAACTCGGGCACTACGCCAGACACCTTGTTGTTATGAATACTATTGAACAGCATTTGACCAATAGGGAATACAAAACTAATAAGCAAAAACAATACCAACGGTGCCGTTAGTAAAAATGCACGGCGTCGCTGAATAGCAGTGGTTTTGGCTAACTTCTGCTTTAAAGGCAGAGTATCAGCTTGATCTATAGATGGGTTCGCAGTAGTCATAAACAGTGAGGTATCTAGAAGAAATGAAACAGGGCGGGCCTCGTTAAAGGCACCGCCCTAGAAGGTAAGTCGGATGACTTACTTAGTTAACCATGCGTTGAAACGCTCGTTTAACTGGTCTGAGTTGTCTGCCCAAAACTCAAAGTCGTTTTGAAGTGCACGCTTGAAGTTATCAGGAGCAGTAGGCATGTGAACTGACATGTCTAGTTCTGGCTTATCATGGAAAGATCCCACTAGGCCAAATGAAGACTTACGTAGAGGACCGTATGGAATCCAGCTAGCTTGGTCGGCAAGAGGCTTGGTGCTAGTAGAGAACTTAACAAAGTCCATAGTTGCTTCTTGATCTGGTGCACCTTTAGGAATTACCCAAAGATCCAAGTCCCAAATCTGTCCGTCCCAGTTGATTACAAATGGCTTGCCTTCAGAGGCAATAGCGTTAAATACGCGGCCGTTGTAAGCAGTAGTCATCGTCACTTCGCCGTCAGCTAAAAGCTGTGGTGGCTGAGCGCCTGATTCCCACCAAACTGTAGAATCTTTGATGGTGTCTAGCTTAGCAAATGCACGGTCAATACCAGCATCTGTGCTTAGCATTTCGTATACGTCTGCTGGCTCAACGCCGTCAGCCATAAGGGCCAATTCTAGGTTAGGCTTAGCACCTTTACGTAAACCACGCTTACCAGGGAACTTGTTTAGGTCAAAGAAGTCTGTAAGGCCGTCAACGCCTTGGATCTTGCTTTCATCATGAATGAAAACAGTAGACCATACGATGTTACCAACAGCACATTCCATTAGAGCGCCAGGAAGGAAGTCTTCAGAAGCAGGAACGCCGTTATCGCCATCTGGCAATACAGAGTGATCCATAACTTCTAAGATGCCTTCGTCACAACCACGAACCGCGTCAGAAAGCTCCACGTCTACTACGTTCCAAGTCACGTTGCCGGCTTCTACTTGTGCCTTAATTTCGGCCAAACCACCGTTGAAGTCTTCAGATACGATAGTGTTGCCAGTGGCAGCCATCCAAGGCTTGTGGTAAGCCTCTACCTGTGATTTAGTATAAGCGCCGCCCCAAGAAACTACAGTGATAGATTCTGAATGGCTAGCTGCTTGAACACTACCTGCTACCATGGTGGTAGCGACTGCAGCAGCGATCAAGGTCTTGTTTACAAGCTTGTTCATTGTGTATTTCTCCAAGTTATTGTTATTAAGAATTGTTGCAACAATTCAGCTTAGCATTTGTGCGTATTTATAAACTTATGCATCAAGAGCTAAGCAATCTTCCATTTTCCAACCGATCGGAACCATATTGCCTTCTTGCAATAAGCTATTAGCAGCTGAGTTAGGAACTTTGACGATAAAATCGTCGTGCCCGCAAACGGTAAACCGAGTACGGATGTGATCGCCATGGTAGATCAATTCTTCTACCTTGGCAGTAAATAAGTTGTCTACACTACCTGCTTCTGGGTTTACAAATACCCGCTCAGGGCGCAGTGAAATGGTAGTGCGCTCGCCTACGGCATGCACATTTATTTTGGTAGCTACAAGGGCATCGCCGTTGTCGCTCATTACATCTACTTTATCACCGTTGATCGCAGTCACTTTACCCATCAAGCGGTTATTTTCGCCGATAAAGTTAGCTACAAAGGCATTTTGTGGCTTTTCATAAAGCGCCGCTGGTGCAGCACATTGTTGCACAATGCCGTCTTCAAACACCGCAATGCGGTTAGACATAGTAAGCGCTTCAGTTTGGTCATGAGTTACATAAACTACAGTTAAGCCAAGCTGTTCGTGCAAGTGCTTGATTTCGTATTGCATCTGCTCGCGCAGGTTTTTGTCCAACGCACCCAAAGGCTCATCCATCAAAACTAGATCTGGATCAAAGATCAATGATCTGGCTACGGCAACACGTTGTTGCTGGCCACCGGATAGTTGCATAGGACGACGGCCACCAAAGGCGCCAAGTTGAACCATGTCTAAGGCTTTTTTAACCCGCTCTTCACGCTCAGCTTTAGGAATCTTTCGCACTTCTAAAGGAAAGGCTAAGTTTTCAGCTACAGTCATGTGAGGGAATAGGGCGTAGTTTTGAAATACCATACCAATGCCGCGCTTATAGGGCGGTACTTTGTTGATAGGCTTTCCTTTGAGGTAAATCTCTCCCTGTGTGGCAGGCTCAAAGCCAGCCAACATCATAAGGCAAGTGGTTTTACCAGAACCTGATGGCCCAAGCATGGTAACAAATTCACCAGGGGCAACATCAAGGTTGAAATCTTTAACGACGAGGGTTTCGCCATCGTAGCTTTTTTGAATGTTTTCAAAGCGTACAAGTGGAGTTTCACCAGTCATAAGGGGCGCTCTTTTATTATTGTGAAGAGAATAATGTGAAACCTAGTTTGGTATTTAATGTTCGTTTTCCAAAAAAGGTTCACGCTGGGGGT
>Ga0308018_10000024_pt1 | contig 74341 bp, 65 predicted proteins | sample Neamet282_FD_203130 | JGI IMG/M metagenome (GOLD analysis project Ga0308018, IMG submission 203130) | Marine microbial communities from water near the shore, Antarctic Ocean - #282 | ecosystem: Environmental > Aquatic > Marine > Unclassified | place: Southern Ocean | collected 2014-10-01
CCCCCCCTCATTGGTGGCCACGGGGCGGTACTGGTGCAGGTCCGCACACATCGCCGCCACTGAAACGCCGTTCCCCGAAAAATTCTGGTAGCTCGGGCGGGTCCCTTTTGCCGACAGGCGAGACCCCAGTACCCCCGTCCCTCCCTTTTTGAACGCCCGTGTCGCTACCTATACAACACGGTTTTGTTCAGGGGTTTTCAGTAAGTTCTGGCATGACCATTCATGAACGACCCCCGGGGTTTTAATGCGCGGTGCTCCACTCCCCTCGTCGGCCGAGGTCGTCGTCGTCGGGGCAGGCTTGTCCGGTCTCTCCTGCGCGCTCTTTCTCGAGCAGGCAGGCCTGGACGTCCACGTCGTAGAGGCGTCGGATGCCGTCGGCGGACGAATCCGAACTGACGAAGTCGATGGCTTCACGCTCGATCGTGGTTTCCAGGTACTTCTGACCGCCTATGAGGAGGTGCAAGCACAGATCGACATGCCGCAACTCGACTTGAGAGCCTTCAAGGCAGGGAGCCTGATCTGGAACGGTAGGAGCCTCGAGAAGATGGGAGATCCCTACCGCGACCCGGCGAGTGCCATGGCCTCGCTGAGGGCCAAGGTCGGGTCACTCGCAGACAAGATGAGGGTCGCAAAACTTCGGCGTCGACTCACCAACGCACCAGCAGGCGATTGCTTCAGCGAACCCGACCGTTCGACACAGGATGAGCTCGAGTCGCTCGGTTTCTCGGCCGAATTCATCGACACCTTCTTCCGGCCGTTTCTGGGGGGAGTCTTCCTCGAACGACCTCTTGAGACTTCGGCGAGTCTGTTTCGCTACTACTTTCGGTGTTTCGCGATTGGTGAAGCGACCGTGCCCGCACAGGGCATGCAGCGTCTGCCGGAGCAGATGGCCTCGACGCTGGACGAGCGCATCTCGCTCGGCACGACAGTTCAGGCTGCGTCGGCGACCCAAGTATCGACGGAGGGAGGGCAGACGGTCTCGGCCCAACACGTCGTGGTGGCGCTCGACGGCGCCTCAGCGTCCACGCTGCTCGGCACACCCGTTCCAGCGTTCAAGGCGACCGTCACGTCCTACTTTGCCGCAGAGGAGGCTCCGACTGCAGAGCCCGTTCTGGTCCTGGACGGCGAAGGTACCGGACCTGCAAATCACATCGCGGTCATGAGCAACGTGGCACCCAAGTACGCGCCCGCCGGCGCCCACCTCGTCGCTGTGTCCGGTGTGGACGGGGCTGCCGACGACCCGATGTCCTTCCACACTGCCGCGTCTGGTCAGTTGGCCCGTTGGTTCGGTCCTAAGGTCTCGAGTTGGCAGCACCTCAAGACCTATAGGGTCCCGCACGCCCTGCCGCGCCACCCCGCCGGTAGCCTCCAGCAACAGGATTCCGCGAGGCGTCGCGATGGCATCATCGTGGCCGGAGACTACACGGAGTTCGGCTCGATTCAGGGCGCACTCCGTTCAGGCCGGCGAGCCGCCGAGGCGATCCTCGAGGGTCGATGACGCTTCCCACGGCTTCCCCCCCCTCGGTGCCGTATGACTGATCTCTCCAATCGGATTACCAAATAGATGAGTACATCCCCACCGACCTACCTGATTTTCGGCGCCTACGGCGGTATCGGCTCGGCGCTTGCACGCACTCTTCACGCACAGGGTGCCCGACTCGCTCTGTCGGGTCGAGACCCGGAACGCCTCGGCGCCCTGGCCGACCAGCTCACCGCCTTCTCCGTTGTTGCCGACACGACCGACTTCGACGCCGTCGACGCCGCCGTGAGCTCGACGATGGATCGCTTCCAACAGATTGACGGAATGGCCTTGTGCGTGGGAAGCCTGATGCTCAAGCCTGCTCACATGACGAGGCCCGACGAGTGGCTGACTACGCTTCACACCAACCTAACTAGCGCCTTCGCCGCTCTGCGTGCTATCGCTCGACCCATGATCAAAGCGAAGCGAGGAAGTGTGGTCTTCGTCTCGACGGCCGCGGCATCAATCGGGCTGCCGAACCACGAAGCGATCGCCGCCGCTAAGGGTGGCGTCGACGCGCTCGTCCGCTCTGCCGCCGCGACGTACGGTCGAGCAGGGATTCGAGTGAACGCCGTGGCCCCCGGCCTGGTCGACACCCCACTCACGGCCCGAATCACGAGCAGCGACGTCGCCCGGTCGTCTTCGGAAGCGATGCACGCTCTTGGTCGCTTAGGCACGGCAGAGGAGGTCGCCGAGTCGATTCGCTGGCTCCTATCGGACGACGCCGGCTGGATCACGGGACAGACGCTTGGCGTCGACGGGGGACTCAGCACTGTTCGCTCGGCATGACCCACCGCGTCGGAGTGATCGGCGCGGGACTATCTGGCCTCATGGCCGCCCGCACACTGCAACTCGCCGGCCTCGAGGTTGTCGTCTTCGACAAAGGCCGGCGAGCCGGTGGGCGCGCTAACACCCGAGAGCACAGTGACTATCGATTCGATCACGGGGCGCAGTTCTTCACCGTCCGAGACGAAGCGCTCGGGCCCCACCTCCAAGGTTGGCAGCGCGAGGGCCTTGTTCAGGAGTGGGGTGGTCGGCTAGTGCGGATCGAAGGAGAGACCATGTCCCCCGCCAAGGCGGCGATTCAGGGGCGGATGACTCGCGAACAAATAGCCGAAGCCCAGCGGATGTCCCGCGAGTGGCTAGAGGCGCATCCCCCCGGCGGCAACTAGCCCCCCTCCGTGGCACCCAGCCACACCTAGCTGCCTAGCAGTGTTCTGCTCGTCCTGAGTTGCGGGTACGATGAGGGTAGGGGCAGAATAAGGGCATGAATAGAAAGCTACTATTCGGGATCGCGCTGATAGCGGTCGGGTGTGCTGAAACAACCCCACGGAAAACCTCGAACATCTGGGTGATATTCAATTGAATAATGTTTCACGAAGGACGTTTCTAAGCGCCGCGGGACTGACCATCGCTAGTGCCGCCTTGCCGCCGATAGCATACAGCACTGAAATGAGTCACCGCGCTCGGATTGAGGCTGCCTTGGCGAATCTCCCAACTGACCGTACCCCGCTGAGCTTTTGGTGGCACTGGGCAAACCAAGATCGCTCGCCGAGACGCCTTGCAGAATTAGCAGTTCACCTTCAGCGACGGCTTGATATGGACTTCGTCAAGTTTTCTCCTTACGGGCTGTATTCTGTTGTGGATTGGGGTGTCCAACTAAATGTTCGAGGAGGATCGGATACACCAATCCTGGCGGAAAGCCCGATTCAAAAGCCCGACGACTGGCTGAAGATCACACCGGTCCGAAGCGATGCTGGTGAATATCTCATTGTACTTGAAGCTCAGCGTATTGCCCTTGAAATGCTTAACGGTGACGTACCATTTGTGCAGACGGTATTTTCACCACTAACCTCAGCATCAAAGATCGCAGGACCTGGTAAGCTGCTGCAGTACATGCAGGACTCCCCAAGACAAGTACATGCCGCCCTCGAAGTTATCACCGAAACTAGCCGAAGCTTCGTCGAAAGGGTCGTCTCTGGTGGGGCGGATGGTGTCTTTTTCGCCAATCAATGGGCGGGGTTAGACCTTCTGCCACCGGATCTCTACAACGAATTTTCCAAACCGTACGACCTACAGATGCTCGAACCGCTAAAGGGCAAGACTTGGTTCAATATCTATCACCTGCATGCTCACGATATAAACTTTGACGGTGTTCTCGACTATCCTGTCGAGGCTTTCAACTGGCATGACCAAGACTATGGCCCATCCATCGCAGAAATGCGCACACGCACTGACAAGTGCCTGATCGGCGGGATTACACCAAGCGCGGGCGGTCCATTGGTATTGGGTTCAACAACTGATGTTGATCGTGAAGTTGCGGACGCGATACAGCAATCTGGTGGTACCGGTTTCATCCTGGGCCCAGGCGAAGTTGTAGATCCCTCATCGAAACCAGAGAACGTTGATCAAATACTCAAGAGCGTTCTATCAGCAGTTCATAGATAGGATCAGTATGGTAGTGTTCTGCTCGTCCTGAGTTGCGGGTTTGAGTGGAGCAGGGGCAGAATTGGGGCATGAAGAAAACTCTGTTATTTGCGCTTGCTCTAGCAGTCATCCCCGTTGGGGTTGATGCACAGGTCACTCCATCGGCTTCTTGCGCGGACATAAGCCCGTCGTCTGCCTTGGAGGATGTCCGTTCCTGTGCCGAGCGGGGGTATCCCGTTGCCCAGACCAGACTCGGGCGTATGCACGCCACTGGCGAAGGCGTGCCGGAGGACTATGCGGAGGCGATACGTTGGTTTCGGTTAGCTGCCGAGCAAGGGAATGCGCTTGCCCAGAACGGCCTCGGGGTTATGCACTCCGAAGGCTGGGGTGTGCCGGAGGACGCTGCGGAGGCGGCACGCTGGTATCGGTTAGCAGCTGAGCAGGGGTATGCCGCTGCCCAGAGCAACCTCGGGCTCGTGCACATTTATGGTGCCGGCCTGCCGCAGGACTATGCGGAGGCAGCACGCTGGGTTCGGTTAGCTGCCGAGCAAGGGGATGCCGATGCCCAGTACCTCCTCGGGTTTTTGTACGACAACGGCGAAGGCGTGGTAGAGGACAATGTCCTAGCCTATATGTGGTACAATCTCGCGGCAGACCGAGGAAGTGAGATTGCGCTGGACAACAAAGGCATCGTAGAACAGCGGATGACTCGCGAACAAATAGCCGAAGCCCAACGTCTGTCCCGCGAGTGGCTAGAGGCGCATCCCCGCGGCGGCACCTAGCTCCTCCGTGGCACCCAGCCCTGTCCGTTTCCCGTCCGTCTACACGTATCGCTCGGCACGGTCTCGTTTCAGGGGGGCACCGCTGGGGGAACATCGAAGCGCCCGACCCCTACACCGGGATATGCCAAGACATCTTATCGCTAGTGCCGCATCACACTGACCTGGGACCAGGCGAGCGAGTCGATCGATGCCTGGAGCGCCAGTGGCTGCAAGAGAAGACCTCGACGGGTTTGTCCGCGAGGCGCTGAATTACCTGTAGGCCTGCAAAGCAAAGCATGGCGACTGCAGGGTGCCCGCCACCTTCAAGACCGAGGATGGGTTCAGGCTCGGCGGTTTGATCCCGCCTGGCTCCACTTATGGAAAGAAAAGCCCTCTAATGACTTAGGTTGTTGGGGGGCTTTGCTATTATGCATCCCCTTATGGCAGAGCGTGCATCCAGCCCCTTAGCTATTCCTGTAATTCAACAGAAGGAGACCGATAAGCTGATGACTTCTAGACCCGACGATGCCGAAGTACGAGCGTGCCCTTGTCCATCGGGTTCCTTGAGTCGGCGGCGGACGGAGTGGAGTGCGGAGACCGGCCCCCGTTCGCGTCGATCATCCCTGCTTGCGATCGGCCTTCTTCCGATTCTCGGAGCGTGCTCGGACCAGGGACTCGGGCCACCCGAGGAAGTTAGCCCTACCGTAACCGGGTTCGAGGAGCGGAGCGGTCTAGAGTTCACGACTCATTCAGAAGAACTCGCGTTTCTGGCCGCGGTCGATGCCGAATCCGACCGAGTCCGAATTACCGAGGTCGGGACGTCGGTCCGAGGCCGCCCGATCCACCTCGTGCGGCTCGGCTATCCGGAGCCAGCTCCCGATGATCAGATCGCGGCAGGGCCGTCACTCCTCGTCGTAGGCGCTCAGCACGGGAACGAGCCGGCAGGACGCGAGGCTGCGCTCCAATTCCTGCGCGACCTCGCCCTCGACGAGGCAAGCCTGCTTCCCGACGCTTTGAGCACAGCCACGGTCCTAGTCATTCCCACCGCGAATCCCGACGGACGGGTCGCGAACACACGCCGCAATGCGGACAACGTCGATATCAACCGGGACCATCTCGCCCTCGTCTCACCCGAGGCCCGGACCATTGCGCAGGTCATTCGGGACTTCCGACCGGATCTTGTGGTGGACGCTCACGAGCGAGGGGCCACAACGCCCGACCTGCAGCTGCTCTGGCCTCGGAATCTCAACGTTTACGGGCCGGTCCGGGACCTTTCGCGAGCCCTGGTTGAGGACCACCTCTTCGATCAGCTTCCCCTAGCCGGTTATAGTGTCGAGTTATACGGCGCGGGCCCAGGCGGGGCGGGCGGCGAAGACGAAAGGATGCTGCGCAATACCGTCGGGCTTCGTCATGCCCTCGGGCTTCTCGTCGAATCATCGAGCCAGCTGGGAGCGCCGCTGCGCGCGGCTGCCCATCAGGAGACGATGAACTCGGTCCTAAAGTTCTTCTGGAACCGATCGAGCGAGATCGTCACCGCGGTCACAGCTGCGCCGGGGGCCAAGGAAGCCACCGGTCGGGAGCGCTCTGAACCGTTCTACCTGTTTGGAGCGGATGACAACGCCCCGACCCCGGACCAGATACTCGATCCCCCTCCGTGCGCCTATGCGCTCAGCACAGAACAGGTGACTACGCTCCAGTCACAGATCACGCTCTTGGAACTCCAGACCGAGACGGACGGCTCAGGCGTTCTTGTCCGCATGGATCAACCCATGATGACGGTCGTTCCATTCTTGGTGGATGCTGGTGCCCGAGAGCCGAGAGTGACTGGGGTGGCTAGAGTGCCGGCGGTGGAGTGTGGTGCTCCATAAGGGTGGGGTCGGCGTTTCCTGAAAAAATAGGTACCATCATCCAGTGACGTAGAGAGAGTTTCGTCCTCCTCTCGTCGCCCTTGACGGTTACATACAGCTCTGTCCGTTTCCCGTCCGTCTACACGTATCGCGCGACACGGTCTCGCAGGGGGCACGGCCGGGGGAACATCGAAGCGCCCGACCCGTACACCGGGATATGCCAAGATATCTTGTCGCGGGTGCGGCCGCGCTGCTCCTAGCCCTCTTGGGCACGGCGTGCGGATTGACGGAGCCCCAAGCGGTAATCTGCACAAGGGAGTTCCGTTACGGGGTCATGGCTACCGTCACGGATGCGGCGGATGGTGCCCAGGCAACGGAGGGACTTTCCGGCGTCCTCGTGGAAGGGTCGTATCGTGAAGAGATGGAGGTCGGGGGTAACGTTCTCTTCGGAGCGGGAGAGCGAGCAGGACTTTACGAGCTGACGATTGTGGCGGACGGGTATGTTACGTGGACTCAGAACGATATTGAGGTGACTGCTGACGAGTGCCATGTCGACCCGGTGAGGCTTGAAGTCCAGCTACATCGTTCAGTCCAAACGGGACCCTAGCTCTCTCACCCTCGAGTGCTGTTGATAACCGTCGTGCCCTAAAGCACGGAGCCTCCTGCGGGGTTGTTGCATGGCTTGGTCATGTGGACAGATCCCCGCTCCCTCGAGCGGGCGGTCAGGTTACTCGATAGCTTTCGGGCATGCTGAGGCAGGTCCTAATGTTGAGGATGTGGCACGCCAGCTGAGAAGCGGCGATTAGGCCCCGGGCACTCTGTGGCATATAGCCGCACCTCGCTATCAAGCACTGTTTCACTCGTTCGAAGTTGCGGGTATGAGTGGTGTGTGGGCAGAATTAGGCATGAAGAAAGACTTGCTGTTCGCGCTGACCATTCCGCTCGTTCCTTTGTTCCTGCTCGTCTCATGCGGCGAGGATGCTACCGGGCCGACAGACCCAGGAAACGACCCCAACTTCACTATTGTCGCCCATTCCGATGCGGGTTTCACGTCTACTAATCGAAAGGTTGATGTTCTTGGAGTGCCCATCTATGCGTACGCTAATGTAGAGGACGTGAAGCTACTGCACGCCGCTAATATTATGGCTCAGTACCTAGACAATGATGAAGATGGCGTCGTCGACAATCCGGCTTTAATGAGTGCCCTTATATCCAGCAACGCCGCGTTGTATATGTGGAAGCAAGAGAGCCAGCAGGGTTCAATTAATGCCCAAGATCTAGGCGCAGATGAGTCGGTTCCTGCTTGGCATAACAACGGGCATACGAGCCGATTCGATGCCGCGCTGGAAGAAATTTGGCATGTCATCACGCACTCCGGGTTTGCCAAGGCCTATCCGGATGCGTTCGGAGAAGACGCTGGCACATCGTTGACGAACGCTATGGACATCGCGAGAGGTGGACGCTTCCAGTCGGTTCCAACCCCTTATCCGGGGGCGGCGTGGTACACGTATGATGACCAAACTTGTGATTACGGTTGTATGGCCACTGAGTACATCTATTGGGCGATGACCTCAGTCTTGGGGGCACAGGAGAACCGCGCAGGTGAGATTCAACAGGAATGGAAGCTCAATACGAAAGCCAAGGTCGAGCAGATGGATGGGGCCATATATCAGCTATTGATTGATCCTCAATACGTCTTTCCGATTGTATTGCCAGACGGGACATACAGGAGATAGTGGGCGAGAGGTGCCATGGTATCTTCACGCGATCAAGCTCGGTTCTGCGCGTCCCTAAGTTGCGGGCCTGAGCGGGACAGGGGCAGAATTAAGGGGAGTACTACTCGTATTCCCTCGTCCTCTCAATCTGTGAAGGCGACAATTAGACAGTGAAGAAAATCGTCACCACATCGCGTGCGAAAGCGGCTTGTAAGTGGCGCGCGCGCGTATCCTTCGTGATTAGTGTGTCGATTTTTGTGAATGACGCCTTTATACGGAGTGTTACCGCCGTCGACGCAGGGATCGTCATGTCCGTATGCCTGATGTCGAGCGTCGCGGAGTGGACAGGAGATCCTATGGATCAGGTTGTCGCGTTTATCTCTGGTGCAGGCCTGATTACCTAGCCGCCTCGTCGGGTGGGGACGGTTAGCGGGGCTCCCGGATCGGGTCTTACGCCCTCGGCGTCCAGCGCGTCGTTGAGGGCAGGCACAGAAATCTCGATGAGCACGTTGAGACGCTCCACTAGTGGTGGGACCGCTTGCCAGGCGGCGTCGACCTGCCAGATTTGGTCCTCTGTAGGCAGCGTCGAGGAGCCCTGGATCGCACCACCGACCCCTGCCCATGCACTGGCCTCACCGAGCCCGGTGCGCACTGCTTCCAGTTCTTTCTGGATTTCGGCGAGCGTCTCGGTCAGCGCCTCGGTCTCGCCCTGGTATTCCTCCAGCAGGGACTCCGCCTCTTCCATTTGGTCGGTAAGGCGCTGTGCGGCCTGAGTGGCCTCAAAAAGTGGTGCGGCTAAATGATTTAGACTCATCAGCGCATCCTGCCTGGCCCGTCGATCGGCCATCGTCATCGAACGCCTTGGGTCGGCCTGGATCTCCACGGTCGAGCTGAAGTCGTCTTCCCCGACGTGGAGCGTCACGGTGTACTGCCCCGGCATGACGATCGGCCCCTGGGGTGTGCCACCCCCCCGGCCTCGACCGCCGCCGCCCTCACCGGCGCGAGTTTCATATGGTGCATCATACCGCCAGTTCCAGAGAATTTCGTTCACTCCTGGTTCGGCAGGCCCGTCAAACGTTCGGACCGTCGCCCCAGAGCTGTCTGTGATTTCGACGCTAAAGTCGTGCTCGTCTGCGCCCTCGTCACGGACGTAGTAGCGGATAGGGGTCGCCCGCGGTGGGTTTGAAGCAGAGTAGGTCGCGCCGTAAAACGGCCAGTCGCCCATCTGAGCCCACATCACCGTCGTCTTTAGCGGAAATACATGCCCAGATTGCGCCATCACCGACCGTGAGAGGTGCTCGAGCGGCGCGATGTCAGCCATGATCCACGCGCTGCGGCCATGCGTGCCGAGAATCAGGTCGTTCTCTCGTGGATGAATGGCGATGTCGTCGACCGGGACCACCGGAAGATTGTTCTTCAGCTGCGTCCACGACTCACCGCGGTCAATCGAAAAGTAGACCCCGATCTCGTTCCCGACGAAGAGCAGGTTCGGCGCGCGGTGATGCTCAGTGATCACGTTCACGGACCATCCGTGCGGGAGTCCGTCGTCGATTCTGTTCCAGTCTTTACCGTAGTTCTCACTGACGTAAACATACGCAGAGTAGTCGCCGTTCCGATGTCCGTCGAAGGTCGCGTAGATGCGACCTTCGGCGTGGGCCGAGGGAGCGACTCGACTAACGTAGGTACGCTCGGGGAGACCTGGAATTCGATCCGCCACGTTCTCCCACGTGTCACCACCATCCATCGTGACCTGAAGGTTTCCGTCGTCGGTCCCAGCGTAGATCACATCCGGTGTGAACCGGGATTCAGCCAATGTGGTCAGGTTGCCGTATGTCGAAGTCCCGTCGTGAATGGACATCATCGGCTCACTACCGGGCACACCCATGATCTCCAGCTCGGCCCGATCGATTTGTTTGGTGAGGTCCACGCCGCCGACTTCTTCCCAAGACATGCCTCTGTCGCGCGAGCGCATGAGATAGTTGCCACCGAGGTAGATGGTGGCAGGGTCGTGTTGTGAGATCAGAAGAGGTGCGTTCCAGTTGAAGCGGTACGCCTTGGCGGTGTCTCCATTTTCACGCGGGCCGGTGATCGGTCGCATCGGGGTCTTCTCCCCGGTAATCAGGTCGTAACGGTTCATGTTTCCGCCTTGCGACTCCGAGAAAACGATCGTGGAGTCGGTGGGGTCGACCACGGTCCAGAAACCGTCCCCGTAGGCAGTCTCGTACCAGTCCTGATTACGAATGCCGTGGAAGGACCGCGTGTTTGACGGACCACACCAGGGGTTGTTGTCCTGCAGACCACCGCAGACTGCGTAGGGATCGCGCATATCGTAGGAAATGGTGTAGAATTGACCGAGAGCGAGGTTGTCAAACATCCGCCAGTGTCCGGTGCCATCCCAGGAGGCTGAGACGCCGCCGTCGCTTCCCAAGATCAGGTGATCCGGGTCCTTGGGGTTGATCCAGAGCGCGTGGTGATCCACGTGGATCTGGGTCGCGCCATCACTGCGAAACGTCTTGCCGGCGTCGTCCGACACCATCAGCGCGCTCCCCAGTACGTAGATCCGATCGGAGTTGCTCGGGTCGATCTCGACCCGCGAGTAGTACATCGGTCGAGGGTTCGTGTCCGACATCTTTTCCCATGTGGACCCGCGGTCCGTGGAGCGGAAGATGCCACTCTCGCTCGACTCGCCTCCTCCACCGAAGCCCTGACTGGCGGACCTGAGGTCCGCCTCGATGAGCGCATACACGACATTGCCGTCCTGCCGGAAGATGTCGACACCGATCCGACCTTTGTCACCCTCGGGAAGTCCTTCCGTGAGCTCGGTCCAGTTCGCTCCGCCGTCCATCGTCCGGTACAGGCCGGATCCCGGTCCACCGCCGTTGAAGCCCCATCCAGTGCGCCGCCTCTGATACATGGCTGCGAAGAGGGTCATCGGATCATCTGGATCCATGGCGAGATCGATCGCACCCGTGTCTTCGTCGATGAACAGAACGTTCTCCCACGTTTGCCCGCCGTCGGTCGTGCGAAAGACCCCACGCTCGGGGCTGGGCCCCCACAGGTCACCGACTGCGGCGACGTAGACGACGTCGGGGTTCCGCGGATGGATAAGGACCCGCGCAATATGTTTGGTCTCTTCTAGGCCCATGTGCGCCCAGTTTTCACCACCATCCATCGACTTGTAGACACCGTTGCCCCAGGGGGACGACTGCCGGTTCTGCGGCTCCCCTGTGCCTACCCAGACGAGATTGGGGTTGGCCTGATCAATGGTGACGTCTCCGATCGAGCTGGTCGGTTGGTCATCGAAGAGCGGCGTCCATGATGTCCCATGATCCCCTGTCTTCCAAAGCCCGCCGGATGCCGTGCCGAGGTAGAACATCTGCGGCTTCGATTCTACCACTGCGAGGGCGGCGATTCGGCCGCCCATGAGGGCCGGGCCGATTTCCCGGTATCCCAGTCGGGAGACCGTCGTGGCAAGGTCCGGGGCCTGTGCCGTGGCAGGAGCCGGAGCGATGCCGCCGAAAGCGGACACAATGAGGGCGAGGGTGCCGATGCGCTTCATGGCAATGTCTCTACTCGATGGGTCGAGTTGTTGTGGAATGGTGGAACGGGTATTGTGCCGCCGCTCCGCTGAATCGCAAGGAGGTGCGGCGTGAGCGGTCGTTGGCTGACTTGGCTATTCTCGTCCGACGGATCCGGCTAGAATTCTCTCGTCGGACCGAGCTATGGCTGAAAGGAGAAATCTCATTTCCAAGCGGCTCCCCCCCGCCCAGGCCGCTCTCCTGCCTGTCGGCTTCGCGGCAGGCATCGCCGTCGCGACCCGGATTTTCCCACAGGTCGCACAGCAGCCCATGGTCCTGCGGAGTTTCCTCGGGGCGTCTTCCGTGCTCTTGCTGGGCGCCGTCGTACTCTTCCTTACCGCCTCACGGAACCGCCGTGAATTGACGATCGAGGTGGCGATCCGAACGCCCCACTGGCTTCAGGCGTGTGCTCAGGGCACGCTCATGCTGTACTGGGGATGGCACGTAACGTCGGTCTATCAGAACCTGCCGCTCCTCATCGGACAGCTTCTGTTCGCGTATGGCTTCGATGCGCTCCTTCAGTGGTATCGCGGAGACCGTTATCAGATCGGGTTCGGCCCGTTCCCCATTCTGATCAGTATCAACTTCTTCCTCTGGTTCCGGCCCGAGTGGTACTACTGGCAGTTCGCGATCGTGGCGCTCGGCTTTCTGGTGAAGTCGTTCATCCACTGGGAACGAGACGGTCAAAAACGGCACATCTTCAATCCGTCGTCTTTTCCACTCTCCGTCTTTTCTCTTGTTTTGATTCTGACAGGGACGACGGACCACACCTTTGGGCTCGAAATTGCCCAGTCGTTGTTCAATCCACCCCTGATCTATCTGGCCGTGTTTCTCGTCACGCTGCCGGCCCAGATGCTGTTTGGCGTAGCGACAATGACGATCGCTTCTGTGATCACGGCATACAGTTGGAGTCTTCTCTACTTCGGGGTGACGGGCACGTTCTTTTTTCGCGATGCATATATTCCGATCGCCGTTTTTCTCGGGATGCATTTGCTCTTCACTGATCCGGCGACGTCGCCGAAATCAGAGCAGGGTCGGGTAATCTTCGGAGTACTGTACGCTTCGTTTACCATTGCACTGGCTGGGATTCTTGAAGGTGTGGGCGCCCCGGCCTTTTACGACAAGCTGCTCCCGATCCCGATCTTGAATCTCATGGTGCGACGGATCGATCGGGTCGCGGTGACGGGCTTTTTCAAATATCTCGAACCGGCGCGGATTCTCGGACTCGTGGGTCTCCGGACCCCTCGGCTCGCCACCGCCGGGTTGTGGGCGATGCTCTTCGGTGGACTGGCGCTTACAGGAGGGGTCGGTGACGAGCATCCGGGGCAGTATCTCCCCTTCTGGGATCAGGCGTGCGAAGCCGGGAATGAGCGGGCTTGCACCTACGTGATTTCCGTTGAACGGGTCTACTGCGAACGAGGATCAGGCTGGGCGTGCAACGAGCGAGGGTTGACGCTCATCGACACATTTGGCGACACGGAGACCGCTCGGAGTGACTTCCAGCGCGCATGTGCGCTGGCCTTCCGCACCGGTTGCTCGAATGTGATCGTCGTCGAGACCGGTAGTGAATCGTTTGCCTCTGCGCCGCCCCCGATCGAGGATTTTCCGACGATCATTCGCGGCAGCAAGGGCCCAGTGAGGACTCGGGACCCGGTCGAATTGTATGCGTTGGCATGTGCCCGGGGCTGGCCCGACACTTGCGATGGTCCAGGGGCCGGAGGGGGCGGCTGACGAGCTTCCTTTCTGGGCGCAGGAATGAGCAGATTCAGTGCTGAACCTGCCACATGCACAGCCGCTTCCTGCACGGTGCTCAGAGTCGTTGGGCGCTCGGAACTGAGACCGAATCGAATCCTTCGAAGCGAGCCCGACATGCCTGAAGCAGAACCTATCGACGCACTCATCATCGGTACTGGACAGGCCGGGAATCCTCTGGCTGGAGTGTTGGCGGAAGCGCGGTGGAAGACGGCCATCATCGAGGAAGGACCGGGTTGGTGGGACTTGTGTGATCCGTGGGTGCACGCCAACCAAGACAATGGTCGCCAGCGCGCGTGTCGCTTATTTCGCGTCCCGAGCGGCTGACTACGGAGTGAAAACGGGTGACGTGTCCTTAGGCCTCGGGGTCGTGCGGCAGCGGAAGCGAGCCATCGTCGATAGCTGTAGCGCCGGCAGTCAGAAGGGGCTGGAGCTTCACGAGACCTTGGAGTCCTCTCTCTGGCGGTCTCGGAGCTCACAGCTCAGAGGCGTGCCTGCGGCGCATAGTTCACCTGGCGATAGGGCGCCCGCGAGTCCCTCTGGCGCGTTGCGCACGGGACGTGCAGTCTCGTGCGAGATTCGCCTACTCGGAGATGCTGTATGAAAAAGATACTCCTCGCGGCTAGCGCCGTGCTTCTGACCGCGACCGCGGCCGAGGCACAGCAGCAGCGCGACCCCAACTCGATGGGTGGTGGTGCCTGCGCTGCCAACGTCTATAACTGCGCAACGACACCGAATCCACTCCCAGCGCCCAACACGGTCTGGCTAGAAGAGATGACCTGGATGGACGTCCGGGACGCGCTCGCTTCTGGTATGACTACAGCACTCATCCCGACGGGCGGCGTGGAGCCTAACGGCCCTTGGCTGGCGACGGGGAAGCACAATTTCGTGCTCCGCGCGAACTGCGATGCGATCGCTCGCGAGCTCGGGGATGCGATCTGCGCGCCGATCATCAAGTTCGTGCCAGAGGGCAACATCGACCCGCCGAGCAGTCACATGACAAGCCCTGGCACGATCTCGATGCGTCAGGAGACCTTCGAGGCGATGCTCACGGACGTGGCGCACAGTCTCAAGATGCACGGCTTCCGGAACATCATCTTCTTCGGTGACAGTGGTGGAAATCAGGGCGGTCAGCGGGCCGTTGCCGAGAAGCTCAACGCGATGTGGGACGGCACGGTCGTCGCCCATGTTCAGGAATATTACGACTATGGCACCGTGGGCGACTACATGGCTTTCCGCGGATTCCCCGAGGGTGGAGCAGGGGATGGCCTGCACGACGATCCGATCATCACACTCAACATGTTTGCGGATGAGCCGTTCTCGGTCCGCTATCAGGAGCGTGTCGACGCGGGACTCGCGACGATCAACGGTGTGGACATCTCCGACCGGGTTCAAAGCCTGAAGTGGGCCCGGGAAATCGTAGACTTCAGAGCCGACCACACGGTCGGCTTCATCAATCAGGCGATTGCCCAGGGGCGGACCACCCCCGTCGCGCCACGGGCTGGTGGTGGGCGTGGAGGGCCTCCTGGGGGAGGGCAGCGCCCGGCCCCTGATCCACGCAACATGGGCGGCGGCCAGTGCGCCGATAACACCTTCAACTGCGCAGACACACCGAACCCACTACCGGCCACTGAGACGCTCTGGATTGAGCGCATGACGTGGATGGACGTGCGGGACGCGTTAGCGGCTGGAAAGACGACCGCGATTATTTCCACGGGTGGAATGGAGCCTAACGGTCCTTGGCTCGTGACCGGGAAGCACAACTATGTGCTTCGTGAGAATTGCCCGCGCATTGCGATTTATCTTGGCAACGCATTGTGTGCGCCGGTGCTGGAACTCGTACCGGAGGGGAGCATCGAGCCTCCGTCGGGACACATGACGAGTCCTGGGACCATCAGTCTGCGTCAAGAGACGTTCGAGGCGGTCCTCACCGATATGGCGGAAAGCCTGTACCAACACGGCTTCGAGAACATCGTCTTCATCGGTGACAGTGGTGGGAATCAGAGCGGAATGGGCAACGTCGCTGACGCATTGAATGCCAAGTGGGGCGGATCAGCTGCCGCCCACTTCATCCCTGAGTACTACCGGAGTCCGGAGGGGTCGAGGAACGTCTTGAGAGAGCTCGGGGTGACTCACGAAGGCATGCCAAGCGACGGGCTGCACGACAGTCCGGGTATCGGTCTGAACATGATGCTCGATGATGTGAATTCGGTCCGTTGGGCGGAGCGGGTCGCGACCGGTGAGGCAATGATCAACGGTGTCGACATCTCTGACCTGAACCAGGCCCTGCAGTGGGCCGACGAGATCGCGGACGCCCGATCGGAGCGGACAGCTGGCATCATCCGCGAGCGGATCGAGAGCCGGTAGGAAGACTCGCCGATCGCTCTGAGCGATTAGGCCGACGGAAGATCGGGGCGGCGCTGGATGCACGGCGTCGCCCTGATTCCTTTGTATATCATGTCGACGCCTCTCTCTAGACTATGGTGCATTCACAAGACCTTATCAGACCTCCGGATAATCGATGACCAAGCTCGACCTTGCATTCGTACGCAGTCAGTTCCCTGCGCTCGAGGGCGGTGAATGCTTTTTCGACAACGGCGGCGGCTCGCAGATTCTCCGGCCGGTCCTGGATCGACTGCAGGCGTTTCTGGTTCGGTCCAACGTCCAGTTGGGCGCCACCTATGCCACATCAGGTGTGGCCGCAGAGCGGGTGGCTCAGGCGCACCGAGCCGTCGCAGCTCTGATCAACGCGACGGATCCTGACGAGGTCGTGATGGGCCCGTCTACCACGGCGCTTCTCAGTATGCTCGCGCGCAGCTTGGCGCATGTGATCAAACCGGGTGACGAGGTGATCGTCACCAACGGGGATCATGAGGCCAACATCGCTCCGTGGGTTGAGCTCGAGCAGGCCGGGGCCGTGGTTCGATTCTGGCAGGTTGACCCCTCGTCCGGCGAGCTCGACATCGAAGCCTTAGGGAATCTGTTGTCGGACCGCACTCGATTCGTTGCCATGACCCATGCGTCGAATATTCTCGGATCCATCAACCCGGTGCGCAGGGTCGCTGACATGGTTCACGAGGCAGGCGCATGGCTCTGCGTAGATGGGGTCGGGTTCGCCCCCCACCGTGCGGTTGATGTTCAGGCTCTCGACGCGGACTTCTACGCGTTCAGTTTCTACAAGACCTTCGGGCCCCATCACGCGGTGTTGTACGGACGGCGTCACCTGCTCGAAACACTTCCTGGGCAGGGCTTCTACTTCATCCCGGAAGGCGACGTACCCTACAAGCACCAGCCCGGCAACGTGAATTACGAACTGAGTTACTCATTGCTGGGCCTGTTGGACTATCTGGAACAGCTGGCCGGGGTCGAGCAGACGGCAAAGGTTGGACTGGCAGCAGGTGTGGACGATTGGACTCGGACCTGGCATCACCGCCCCGTCACTCAGGCGTTTGACCAGATCTCCCTCCACGAGGAGCGACTGAGCGAGTCGCTGCTTGCTTTCTTGCAGAGCAAATCGGGTGTGCGGGTGATTGGCTCACCCCGCGCCGACCGGGCCGAGCGCGTATCGATTATCTCCTTCGTCTCGGACCGAATGAGCAGCAGGGAGGTCGTCGAGTCGGTCGACCAGCACGGAATCGGCATACGCTACGGTCACTTCTACTCCGCCCGCCTGATTGGTGCATTGGGGCTGTCCAGCGACGACGGAGTTGTGCGTGTCAGCATGGTCCACTACAACACCCTTGAAGAGGTCGCAGATCTGATCGCGATCCTCGATCCTTTGCTCTGACGCACGGAGACTCAGTGCCGCTTTACCCATTGGTTCTCGATCCGATCTACAAGGACAAGGTCTGGGGCGGGCGCACGCTCGAGACGCTCGGTCGCACCCTGCCGGGCGGCGACACAAATCTGATCGGTGAGTCCTGGGAACTCGCCGATATCGCAGCTGCGAGCCCGTCTGGTGAGGGAGGTGCGGCTGCGTACTCGAAGATTCTGAATGGTCCGCTGAACAAACGAGCGCTTGGCGAGGTCGTGAAGGAATTCGGACCCATTGTCACTGGTGCGGCGAGGCTGAACCCTGACGGTTCTTTCCCCTTGTTGCTGAAGTATCTCGACGCGACGGAGAACGTGTCGGTTCAGGTCCATCCCTCGGGGGAATTCGCGTCCGGTCACTCGGATGCCCGCCCCAAGTCAGAAGCTTGGTACATCGTCGCGGCCGAACCGGGCTCGGTCATCTACAAGGGTGTGAAGGCGGGGACGACCCGCGATGTCTTTGCTGCCGCGATTGAGGACGGGACTGTCGAGAAGTTGATGATTCGGGTACCTGCGGTAGCTGGCGACTGTCACTATATCCCCGGCGGCACGTGTCACGCATTGGGGGGTGGAATTCTCGTGGCCGAAGTCCAGACCGCTTCGGACACGACCTTCCGTGTCTTCGACTGGGGCCGTACGGGCCGCGAACTCCACGTGGAGGACGCACTCGCATGTATCGATTACGGGCCCGCGGAAACCAGTGGGTTCGAACCAGGCACGGTCTCGGAGCGCGACGACGCCACCGGGCGTGATTTGGTAATTTGCGAGCATTTCTCCATTCGAGAGTGGTCGATCCCGAATGGGGGCCAACTCACGCTGGAGTCAGACGCCGTCGCCGTCCTCATGCTGCTGAGCGGCGAGGCGGAGGTGCGATGGGGTGAGGCTGGGGTTCAAGCGCTGAAGGCCAGGGCCGGGAACACGATCGTCTTGCCGGCTGCTCTCGCGGCAGTCACGCTCGAAGCTTCCAATGAGGCCACGGTACTGGAGATCACCATCCCATCGGAAGAAACGGCAGCCTGAGAGAGACCCTCCAACCCAACGAGTGACGCCCTTGAACAAGCCCAAGCCGCCAGCGGAACCCACAGACGAAGAGCTCGACCGGTACATCATGACCCGGTACTCCCTCATTGGAATCGATATTTCGGTCCTCCCGGAGTCAGACGAGGAAGCCCCGATGGATCGACGTCGGTTGCTCGCAAACGGCCGATCTATCCTTCGGCAGGACGCCATTGCTGCGGACTTCGAGATCGATCCCCAGTTCAATCTTCCGGTGACTCACCCGGCGCCCTTCGTCGCATGGACAGACGAATCAGGGGGATCGGGCCGATGAGCGGCGCGAACAGGCCCCCCCAGGACACACGGGTCTCGAGACGGTGGTTTCTCGATCGTATGGCGTGGGTCGCGACGGCTGCGGCAGCGGGGACACTACTTCCTGTGAAAGTTGGTGCGACACCGCGAGGATGGGCGTCGCGGGATGCGTTCCTCGGGCTTGCCGATGCCTCACTCCAGTCTGTCGATGACCTCACAGAGTTGACGCTTGCAGAAACAGTGTCGCTCGTCCGGCGGAGGATTCTTGCGCCCAAAGATCTCGTGAGCGCCCACGCTGATCGGATCGAACGCTTCGACCGGTCCTACCAGGCTTTTGCCGCGCGGCCGGAACGTGAAGCCTTGTTAGAGGCTGCTCAGCGGATCCCTTCCGACGGGTCCGACGGAGCACTTCGCGGAGTCTGTCTCGCTCCGAAAGACAACTTCTACACCGGTGACCTGCTTACGGAAGGAGGCTCTTTGGTCTTCGAAGGCTTCCAGCCCACCTATGATGCGACCGCGGTCGCAACAATGCGGGCGGCGGGCGGTCTGGTTGTGGGCAAGGCTCAGATGGGTAACCTCGCCGGTGGCCGAGCGCAGGTTTACGGAACCAACACGCCGACAACCAGGAACGCCTGGACTCCGGACGATGTCCGCTATAGCCCTGCCGGTTCCTCTTCCGGAACCGGTACGGCGGTCGCGGCACGCCTCGCGGTGGCCGGGATCGGCACGCAGACCGGAGGGTCGGTCCTCGGGCCAGGCAACGCTCAGGGACTGACCTGCATCAAGCCGACATTCGGTCGCATCTCACTCCACGGCGTGATCCCCCTGAGCTACACCCGTGATCATGTCGGTCCGATGGCGCGTAACGCACTCGATGCCGCGATCCTGCTTCAGCTTCTGGCCCACCCGGATCCACTCGACCCGCGTACACTTGGCTTGCCGCCCGTGCCGAACTTCATCCAGGCCGCGACCCCACACCCTGGAGAGGCCCCTGCGGTCCGGTGGCCGACTCGAGTTGGCGTATGGCCCGGATACCTCGACGGAAGCGGCGAGCGGGTCAACGCTCTGCGGCGGACACTTTTGGAGGAGCTCGATCGGAATCCGACGGTTCAGCTCGTTTCGGAGATCAGCCTGCCCGATCAATGGGACGAACTCACGGCCCAACCACTCGGTGGCTCGCACGGTGATCCCACCGCATTCTTCATCGAGCATCTGCGAAAGGATGTCCGGAACTTTGCGAGTCGGTTGCCCCGCTTCCTCAATGGAATGCTCCAGAGCGCCGATACCTACGTGAAAGTTCAGCAGGCCCGCATGCTCCTTCTCCACAGGATTCACACACAGCTGTTCAATCAGTGCGACGTGGTCCTCACCAATGGGACTGGACCCTTCGACGGGACTGGCCTCCCTGCATTGTGCATGCCGATCGGCTTTGACACCGATAAGGAGACCGGCGCTTCGGTCCCACGAGGTGCGACGCTTGCGGCACCTGCCTTTGGAGAAGAGCGACTATTGGCGATCGCTGCAGCATGGCAGGCGACCACCGATCACCACACCCAGCGACCTCCAGACCCGATGGGGTGATCGGGGTTGGGGGTTGAACCGGCCACGCCGCCGCACATCTTCCTAGAGCGTAGCCGCGGTGCGGCCATTCCATTGCAGGAACTCTGCTTCCCATCCGATCAGGAAGAACGACCATGCCGCGACTCCTGGTAACAGACGACCACGCTACGCTCCGCGCTGCGGTTGCCCGGGGACCGGAACGGGCGTGCAAGCCGGGAGTGGCACGGACGGGATGGCCGAACTCGAGGACGGGACGTTTGCTCTCGTCGCGACCGACATCAACATGCCCGACATGGATGGAATCGAAGTCATCCTGACACTCAGTCAGATTTATCCCGATCTCCCAGTGATGATCGTCTCCGGCGGTGGCTTGATGTCCCACGAAATTCTGCTTGGTAATGCGGGTGCGCTTGGTGCGGTCGACGTCCTCGCCAAGCCATTTGGACTCGCAGAGTTGAACGCGATCATCGATCGGGTTCTCGACACTTGATCGCACCTGACATTCAGGTGCTTCCGAACCCTGCAACGCCGTCATGATATCCGCATCCGCTCTCTCAAAATCGTTCGCTGATCGCACCCTTTTCGCGAACGCGTCTTTCTTGCTCAATCCCGGTGAACGTTACGGTCTGGTAGGGGCGAACGGGTCGGGTAAGACCACGCTGCTTCAGATCCTCGCCGGATCGGCAAGTCCCACCGAAGGCCAGGTGTCGGTACCGAAGTCTCTCCAGCTTGGCGTGCTCAGGCAGGATCACTTCCAGTACGAAAAGGAGGAGATCCTTGGTGTCGCGCTCATGGGGGATCCCGAGCTCTGGCACGCGATGGTGGAGAAGGAGAAGATTCTGACTCGGGGAGAGGATGACTTCGACGTCGACCGCTTCTCAGAACTTGAGGAGACCGTTCAGCGGCTCGACGGATATTCGGCCGAAGCACGCGCTGCGACGATTTTGGAAGGTCTTGGGTTGCCGACGGCGATCCACCGGAATCCGCTTTCGACGCTATCCGGGGGGTTCAAGCTCCGAGTGCTGCTCGCTCAGGTGCTGGCCGCGAAACCCGATGTGCTCCTCCTGGATGAGCCGACCAACCATCTGGACATCCTGTCGATTCGATGGCTTGAGAAGTTCCTCCACGCGTTCTCAGGACCGGTCGTGGTCATCTCTCATGATCATCGTTTCCTGGACAACGTCGCGACGCGCATCCTCGATGTGGACTATGGCACGGTGCAGGCGTACAGAGGCAACTACACACAATTTCTCGAGGCGAAGATCGCGGAGCGGGAGCGTCGGGAGAAAGACATTGAAAGCCGGACGAAGGAAATCGCGCACCATCAGCAGTTCGTCGATCGGTTCAAGGCGAAGGCCAGCAAGGCGCGACAGGCCGGGAGCAAGCTCCGGCTGATCGAGCGCAAGGCGAGCGAGCTACACGAGCTCCCCGGTAGTTCCCGGCGATATCCGACCTTCCGGTTTGAACAGCGTCGCCCGAGTGGAAAACAGGTGCTTCGCGTCGCCGGGATCCGGAAGGCCTTCGCCGACAATGAGGTTCTCCATGGGGTTGATCTCGAGGTCCGGCGCGGTGATCGCCTGGCGATCATGGGCCCGAACGGAATCGGAAAGTCGACACTACTCAAAATTGTTATGGGCGAACTCGAGCCTGACGCGGGTGAGGTCGAGTGGGGGTACGAGACTCACCCGGGATACTTCGCCCAGGACAACAAGGACGGATTCGAAGACGGGAAGGAGAGCACGGAGGAATGGCTCTGGTCGTTCTGCCCGGGGAAAGATCGGGGTTTCGTACGCGGCCAAATGGGTCTGATGCTCTTCTCGGGAGATGACGGAAAAAAGAAGGTGAGCGCACTGTCTGGTGGCGAAGCGGCTCGCCTAGTGTTTAGCCGGCTCGCGCTGGAGAAGCCCAACGTGCTGGTTCTCGATGAGCCCACCAACCACTTGGATCTCGAATCGATCGAGGCTCTCGTCTCAGAGCTGAAGAAATTCGAAGGCACGCTGATCTTCGTGTCACATGATCGCTGGTTCGTGAGCCGCCTGGCGACCAGGATTGTCGAGATCAAGCCGGGCGTGGTGACCGACTACCAAGGCACGTACGAGGAGTATGTTCATCACTCCGGGGATGACCACCTGGATGCAGATACGGTGATTCTGAAGGCTCGCCGGGAGAAGCGTGCGAAGAAGAAGGACTCGCGGGAGGCGCCTGCGCCGGTGGTGCCTCTCGACTCGGCAGGTATTGAAAAGCGACGCAAGAAACTCGAGCGCCGAGGAGACGAGCTCACTCGATCAATCGAGACAGCGGAGCTACGGATTGCTGAAATCGATGAGACTTTCTGCACCGATCAATTTTATGAAAACACACCCGCCGAAAGGATCGCCGGACTCGAGAAAGAGCGTGAGGTGCTGCAGGGACGGGTGGAGCGTGAGATGGATACGTGGTCAACCGTCGAGTCGGAAATTGAGCAACTCGGGTCTGCGAGTCGCTGACCCAAGTCAGTCTTCGCGCGAACCCTCAGCCAGCTCCACTTGGGCCTGACTTCGAAGTTTCGCCAGCGACGTACGCATTTCGGAAAGCGCGAACGATTTCTTGTCGAGCTGTCCAATGAACTGGGTCAGTGTTTCTGATGCATCCGACGGCCCTGCTGGGTTCTCTTCAATCTTCAGCAACTCGTGGATCTCTTCGAGCTGAAAGCCGAGGTGCTGGGCCTGCTGAATGAAGATGAGTCGCTCAAGGTGCTCGGCCCCGTAAATGCGGTGCCCACCTTGAGTCCGCGGTGGGTTAGGCAGCAGCCCGCGCCGCTCATAGTAGCGAAGCGTCTGGCTTCCGACTTCAGCGGCATCGGCCAGTTGTCTCGTGGTGTAGGTCGGAACATTGCTCATCGGTTCCTCCGGCTGACGTGGCGAGATCTTCACTTCTGGAAAGCCCAAGCCGAAGACATTCTGAATTTTCAATCTGTTGTCGCGTATTTTTAATCCTGTTATGGTCGCAGAAAATTTCTGATTTGTGAACCCTTTCGGATACCACATGACGGTTCAGTCGCCACCCTCCAGAAGGGCTTTCAGTCGAACCAATGCACTATCGACTTCCTTTTTGAACGCGGCCTCGATCATCCGATTTGGGACGAACCGGAGCGCTCCACCTGCCTCGCCTTCCAGCGCCATCGATACCCGGGTACCATTTCCTTCTGGACTCCAAGTCAGAACGCTCGTCGCGGATATCGCCGAATCCTCGGTACTCCGGCAAACGACGCGGTGACCCCGGTCTAGTTCTTGGACGACGTAGGTGTTCTGAAGCCGTTTTCCCATGAACTCGGACACGTATCGGCGGCGCGATCCGACCTGGGTCGGACCGGGCGGGGTCTGCGAAGCCTCAACGAGATGACTTTGCCACTCATGCTCTCTGGATACGTCGTCCATGTACGCGTATACAGCGGGCGGCGGCTGCGCGATGACAATCGACTGCTGATAACTGGGCACGTTGCTCGAATCGGGAGGGGATGGGCCTGGTAAACTTCGTACGGGCAGCGGTTGCAGGCCAAGATCTCCTAGCTGCATACCTCGGCAGGTGTGACGTAGGCGCGCTCGCCGTCTAGTAGGACGGCGGGTTTATCCGGTTTGAGGCCGAGTGGCACAGCGGCACTTGCCGAGTGTCCCCTCGGGGCACACCCTGCCGTTAACCGCTGTATCCGATTTCCGTCCGGTACCACTGCGTTCCTCTCTGCTTTTTCAGCCATGGATCGACGAACCCTGTTGCTGCGCGGCGGCACGAGCCTCGTGGGCCTGGCGACCTTCGGGTGTGCCTCAGGGCCGAATCGCGTCAGCCGAGTCCGCCCGGCCCGGCGCCTCACCCCCGTGGATGCTACTTGGGCGCGTGTGATCCGAACCACCGTGGGGCTCAGGCCATATCGCCGCTCCGGCTTCGTCCTCCGGGCGGAGCGCCTCGGAGAAAAGGTACTGATCCACAACTACGGGCATGGCGGCTCCGGTATGTCCCTCTCCTGGGGCACCGGGAAGATGGCGGCGGATCTCGCAATGGGTGGAGAGGTACGGACGGTCGCGGTGGTGGGCTGCGGCGTCGTTGGCTTGACCACGGCTCGACAGTTGCAGCGTCGTGGCTTCAACGTCACGGTGTACGCGAAAAACGTCCCTCCGAATACAACGTCGAATATGTCTCTAGCCAGCTGGACGCCCACCTCGGGTCTGGTTGCAGCCGAACGACGCACCGCGGAGTGGGATTCTCAGTTCCGCGAGGCGGCTAGGATCGCCTACAGTGAGCTGCAGCTTCTGGTCGGACGCGGCTACGGTGTTTCCTGGATCGAGGGTTATTCGCTCCATCAGGGGCCACCGGGTGCGAGGGTAGCGGCGGACCCGCTGCTTCCACCCGATCTTTCAGCTGGGTCGACCGTGTTCGGCCCGGGTCAGCACTCGTTCCCGACGCCGTACGCGACCATGAGACCATCCATGCGGATCGAGCCTTCGATTTACCTTGATCGCTTGGTGTCGGACGTTCGAGAATCCGGGGCAGAGATCGTCATCCGTGCCTTCGACTCAAGGGAACATCTGTCGACCCTTCCCGACCCGATCATCGTGAATTGCACGGGCCTCGGAGCCCGAGATCTGGTCGGAGACTCGGAGCTTACGCCACTCAAGGGACAGTTGACGCTGCTCATGCCCCAAGAGGGTGTCGACTACTCGACCTTCGGAGCCGCTTCGCCTCTCGCTGGCGGTTTTGTGCATATGTCTCCGCGCTCCGATGGGATCGCTCTCGGGGGTACGTCAGTAGAGGGTGACTGGTCTCTGGAGCCTGACCCGGAAGCCCGCCAGCGAATTGTGGATGCACACATCGATCTCTTCGGCCGTATGCATCCTGTGAAGCCCTGATCCGGGCCGTCTCCAGCCGGGTTCGTCGCGGCTGAAACTCCTGTCGCTGCGACGTGCACACTCCTATGTTGGCGAGATCCGCATGACGCCACACCCGCAGGAGTGCTCGATGGCCCCGTCCGAATCCGTCGGTGTGCTGGAGAAGAAATTCTCTAGGCGAACCTTCATCAAAGGCGTGATCGCTACAGGCGCAACCGCTTCATCGACCAGCTACATGTTCAAGGGGACCAGTCTCCTTGGCGCTGCGACGATGCAGACCGCCACCGAGCGCCTTATCACGCTCAACGTCAACGGTCAGGAACGCCGAGTCGACGTGCTTCCGCACGAGACCTTGGCCATGACCCTGCGCTACAAGCTGGGGCTGACGGGTACGAAGCTCGGTTGTGATCGGGCAGAGTGCGGAGCCTGTACGCTTCTTGTTGACGGCGTGTCTCAGTACGGCTGCTCGATGCTCACACATCAGGTCAGAGGCCGTCAGGTGACGACGATTGAGGGTCTGGAGAATCCTGATACGGGTGCCCTGAGTGTTGTGCAGCAGGCGGTGATGGAGGAAGGTGGCTTCCAGTGCGCCTTCTGTGCGCCGGGCTTCATCATGAGCATGACGGCAATGCTGGATGACAATCCGAATCCGACCCGCGAAGAGGCGGCCCACGCGCTGTCCGGCAATCTCTGCCGTTGCGCTGACTACGACAAAATCCTCAACTGTGCGATGCGAGCGGCTGAACTCGCACGCAGCGTATAGGGGAGGGACCAATGGCCGACAAACTGCTTGGAACCGACATCGCCGCACCGGATCTTCATGCGAAGATCACGGGTCGTGCGAAGTACGCCGAAGACTTCCGGGCCCCGGGAATGGTCTTCGCCAAATTGCTGCTTAGCGCCATGCCGCATGCCCGGGTGCGGGGCGTCGATGCGTCACGTGCTCTCGCGCTGCCTGGTGTCATTGATATCCTCAGAGCGAGCGACGTGCCGTCCCGTGAGGGACCGCGTGAGGCTTGCCTAACCGACCATCCGCGGTTCGAGGGCGAGCCGATTCTAGCGATCGCGGCCGTGGATGAGGAAACGGCAGCAGCGGCCATCGAGTTGATCGAGGTCGATTACGAGCCGCTTCCTTTCGTCTTGGATCCGCTTGAGAGTCTTCGTCCAGGAGGTCCGAATGCGTATCCCGAGGGCAACGCATTCGGAGCGGACGGCTGGACAGAGACGAAGTGGACCGCAGAAGACTTCGCTCGTATCGATGCCGGGGAGAGGCCAGACCCGGAGTGCCCAACGGAGTGGGTGAAGGGAGACCCGGAGTCTGCGTTTGCGCAGTCGGTGCTGGTGCTCGAAGAGACGATCGTCCATCAGTCACTGAGCCATCACCCCATGGAGCCGCGCTCCAACATGGCGTATTGGGAGGGTGATCACCTCTTCGCCTTCGTATCCACCCAGAGCACCCAGCAGACGAAGTTTGGACTGGCTGGGGCGCTCGATATGAACGCGGAAAACATCACGCTCGTCGGTGAGTACTGTGGCGGCGGATTCGGATCGAAGATTGCTGGATCGACCGTCATGCAGATCCCGGTTCTGCTCTCGCGGAAGCTCGGCGGGACACCGGTCATGCATCGCATCACGCGGTATGAAGAGAACTACATCGGTCGCGCGCGCCCCGGGTTCCAGAGCTGGCTCAAGATGGGCTTCCTCGAGAACGGTAAATGCAACGCGATTGATCTGATCATTGTTCAGGAGAGCGGCCCGTACGGTGCGAGCGATCTTAACAGCGCAGCGGCGATCGCTGATCTGACATACACCCCGGATAATATGCGCTTCCGGGGCGTGCCGATGTACACGAACACCCCGCCGAAGGCCGCGCAGCGTGGTCCGGGTGGAGCACAGATCATCTCTATGATGGAGCCGATCCTCGAGAAGGCAGCACGCGAACTAGGTGTGGACCGCCTGGAGGCACATCTGCTCAACGCGCCCGGGCCCGACGTCGAGTTCGGTCCTCGGGGCACTACGCTCACGAGCGTGCACGCTCGTGAAGCGCTGGAGATGGGCCGGGAGATGTTCGACTGGGAGAGCAAGCTCGCTCTTTCCGGTCAGCGCAACGGGTCGAAGGTTACCGGGATAGGCGTCGGCCTCTCGCCCTACACCGCTGGGTCACGTGGTCGAGACGGCATGATGCTCATCCGTCCGGACGGGCGACTCTATGTGCACCAGGGGATTGGAAATCTCGGTACGCACTCGATTGCGGATACGGCACGGCCGGCTGCAGAGATTCTGGGCTACAACTGGGAAGACGTCGTCATTGTGTGGGGAGACTCGAGCAAGGGAATGCCTCGCTCGACCGTCCAGGCGGGAAGCCAGACCACCCATGCCCACACACGTGCGAACCATGCGGCAGGAATGGACGCTCTCCGGAAAGTGAAAGAGGTCGCGGCTGCCACCCTGGGTGGCTCACCGAGCCAATATCGGGCCGACAACGGCAGGGTTATCGGACCCGGCGGTACGATGACCATGGCGAGGGTGGCCGAACGGGCGATCGCAATGGGTGGTGAGTACGCAGGCCACGAGCTCCCGGAAGACATCCATGCGCAGACCGTACCTGCAGCGCAGATGCTCGCGGGGCAGGGGCTCATGGGTATCGCGAAAGACAATTACGGCGGGGAAGGTTCCATCTACTCCTGGGTCGCCGGATTCGCCGTGATAGAGCTCGACGAGGAGACCGGCGTCGTCGATCTCAAGGAGTATGTGGGAATTACGGATTGTGGAACGGTCGTTCACCCGAGGAGCCTCGGCGCGCAGCTGCTCGGTGGGAGCATTCAGGGCATGGGCATGGCGATGACGCAGCGCTGGGTCTTCGACCCGAAGTGGGGCGTGCCGTTTGCCAACCGACTCTATACGGCAAGACCTCCTGGAATCCTGGACGTTCCGCCTGACTTGAAGTGGGGCGCGGTCGACATTCCCGACCCCACCGATCCGGTCGGAGCGAAGGGCATCGGTGAGCCCCCGGTTGGCGCTGGTGCCGCAGCGCTGACATGCGCGGTCGCAGACGCGCTCGGCGGTCGCTGCCTGTGCCGCACCCCGCTGACACCGGACATCATCCTGGCGGAGATCGAAGGACGAGATCCCGCACACGGCCGCCTCGACCAACACGTCGGCTAGGGAGCACGAGACATGGCAAAGATCAGAGATATGATTCCGGCATTCGACCTGTTTCAGCCGACCACGATCGAAGGAGCGATGGATTTGCTCGACGAGCATCGTGAGGGTGGGTGGGTGCTGGCGGGTGGGCTCGATTCGTTCGACTGGTTCAAGGACCGGGTGAAACGTCCGTCGGCAGTCATCGACCTGGGCGGTATTCCCGAGTTGACGGGGATCCGTGAGGTAGAAGACGGCATCGAGATCGGTGCGATGACGACGCTCACTGAGGTCGTCCGCCACGAGCGGGTTCGGTCCGAGTATCGTGTGCTGGCCGACGCGGCCGAGCACGTGGCGACGCCTCAGATCCGCAACCAGGGTACCGTGGGCGGCAACGTCTCGCAGGACACCCGGTGCTGGTACTACAGGAGTGGGTGGCCTTGCTACCGTGCAGGTGGAAACACCTGTTACGCTTCGGCGCCTCAGGCAATGAACCGTGAACACTGCATCATGGGCCGTAGCCGGTGCGTAGCGGTGAATCCATCGGACACCGCACCCGCGCTTGTCGCGCTGGGGGCCAAGATGATCGTCGAGAACTCAGGGGGGGCGAGCGTCCATGACGCGGAGGACTTCTTCATTGGACCCGCGATCGACATTACGCAGATGACCGTGATGAAGCCCAGAGATCTGTTGACCCGAATTCAGATCCCTTCAACGTGGGCGAACGCCGAGTTCTACTACGAGAAGGTGAGGGATCGTGGGTCTTGGGACTTCCAGCTCGTGAGCGTGGCCGCGGCGTTCCAGATGGACGGCGGTACGATTCGTGACGCGCGAATTGCTGTGAACGGTGTCGCTCCTTACCCAGTACGTCTCGAGGCAGCCGAACGCCTCGTAACAGGGATGAGCGGCGATGAGGCTACAGCCAACGCCGCCGGTGAAGTCGCCATCGACGGCGCGCGAGCGTTGAGACACAACGACTACAAAATCCCGATGATGCGCAACCTGGTCCGCCGGGCTGTTAGGAGTGTCGCCTGATGGAATTCTGGAGGAGAGCTAGCAATCCATGGGGTCAGGATGTCCTCATTGGCTTGTCTTGGGATCTCATGTGGGCCGCGCTTGCGTTGGCGGGCCTTTTCCTGATCGGCCACGCCGTATGGATCAAGACGAGATCAGCTGAGGCGCATGAGCCAGTGACCGATCTGCCCGCGGGCATCCCTGAGAAGATCGAGCGCCATACGTTGTCGGCGCGGATCTTCCACTGGACCATGTCCGCCTCGATGCTGGTCCTGCTAGTCACCGCGTTTGTCCCGGTTATGGGCCTTCAGTTCCCGTGGGTACAGATCCACTGGATTGCCGGGCTCGTACTGATCGCAACGGTCGTCTACCACGTGATCCACGCCATTGGTTGGCAGGACTTCTGGTCGATGTTCCAGCTTGGGATCTCGGAAGGCGTTGCGACCGTGAAGCATCTCATGTCTTCGAAGGCGCCTGCGCCACCGAAGGCCGGAAAATATCCGTTCGACCACCGCATGTATCACCACGCGATCGTAGTGGTGTCGCTTTCGGCGATCGTTACGGGCGCACTGATGATGGTTCGTATCGATACGCCCTTCTGGACGCCAAATCCGTACCTGTTCGCCGACAATGTCTGGGGCGTGATGTATGTCGTTCACGGCCTGTCCGGCGTGTCGCTGATCCTCCTCATCGCTTCGCACATCTATTTCGCTCTCCGTCCCGAAAAGCGGTGGATCACCTGGTCCATGGTCCGTGGCTGGATCGACCGGGAGCACTATGCCGAGCACTTTGATCCTGAGAAGTGGGTCGTGACGGACCAAGCGGTGAAGTCGAGCGACTCCCCCTCTGGGGCGTTGACCGACTCGACTGTGAGTGCTCCGCGTCGAGAGGAATGACACGAAAAGTTGAACGAGGTGAGGGGCCGGACGCGCTGCGTTCGGCCTCTCTTTTTCAGGACCCGTTCGCGGATCGCCGCGGACCAGATATTCTCTTAAAGTGAGCGATGCCAGCCGTGTCTTCGGCGACCGACGAAGTAAAGGCGAGAATCGACGCCATCGAATCGAGTTACGAGTTCTTCCTCGCGTATGCTGCTCAAGGCCTGACCACTGATGAGGGTGCCAAGGCTGGTGCTCAACTCCGCGAATTTCTGGCGAAGATTGAGAAAGCCATGAACGGACTACCCGAGCTGGTAACGGAAGCGGTAGCCGGGCGAGAGCCGTCCGATTCGTGGGCCGATGTCGTCGCACTGGTCCGATCGGATGCGACAGCTGCTCTTGCTATGGTTCGGCTGATCTCAGCGAGGCCCGGGGTGAGTTCTGAGTTGATCGACAACCTCAATGCCTTCATTCACATGCGTGCGCTGCTCACGGATCTCTTCCTGGTGGACGACCTCCTCGAAGGCTGACGAGCCGAATCGCCCATGTTCTTCATCTTCCTTTTTCAGTCACTACCCTCTGCCAGAAGCTCTTCGGCCTGACCTAGGGCGAGACTTTCGCGGTCGCTCTCATCTTCGGGTTCGCCTTGGAGTTCGTCCGATGGTGACATCTGCCTCTTGACCTCGGACCTCGGGGCTGCGCAAGGTGCGGCCCGGGCCCCGAGTGAGCTGAGGGTTTTCTCCGTTCGCTATCGGGGAAGTTCTGGCAGGTGTGGCACTGGCCGCGGGTGCCGCCGTGGGAGCGTTTGGCCTGGATGTTTTGCGGAGATGAGCGGTCCCGATCGGGTTGGCCCTACTGCTGTTTTCTACCACCGAGCACAGGCTGCGGCTCCGGTTAAATCGGAAGTATTGGATCGGAGACCGAGGGGGGGAGACTCGCGGCCCACGTGAGGTATCTTTCGGGCCGTAAGGACAAGCCCTGACAAGGATTGCCATGTCGCTCCAGGATCTTGGAAACCTCGGGGAGTTCATCGGCGCGTTGGGCGTCGTTGTCTCACTCATATATCTCGCCCGGCAGATGAGTCAGAACACGGTTTCAGTTCGGGCGGCTTCGTTCAACTCGATGGTTCAAAACAGCATTCGGCTCACAGAGCACTCGTTCCGTGACCCGGAGTTCGCGGCGTTCCTGGCCAAGGCTGAGCGGGATCTGACGGAACTCAACGAAGCCGAGCAGTTGCGGTGGGATTCCTATATGACTGCGGTCTATCGCCACTTCGGAAATCTGCAGTACTCGCATCGGATGGGGACCCTCGACCACCAGATGTGGGAGGCGTATCGCGCCACCCTGAAGCATCACCTGCGTGCGCCGTCATGGGCGGCCTGGTTCGGTCAGAACCGTCACCTGTTCAGTCGGGCACTGGGTGAACAGGTCGACAAGGCGCTGCGTGAAATCACTACTGAGGTCCCTCGCCGAGAGGTGGCGGGGTAGCTGTGGACGGCTTCCTCCAAGTACCACACCTGATCGCGCGAACCCCTTCGGCACACTCCAGCGTCGACAGTGTGTCCACAACAGTGAGCCTTCTCGGCAATCGGTTCATCGCCGACCTGCGCTTTGGCGCTGAGTCGGCGGATGTGTGGTCCTTGGGCGCTGCTGCTGGGAGTTGTCGCCGTCTTGGCGTGCGCCGGGTTCCCGCGCGGGTCGGTGCTCCGTGCCAGCGTGGCGCCTTCTCGGGGCTCCTCTTGGCTGTCTACGGCCGACCCTCGAACGTTTGCGATCGCGCCGTTCGTGCTGATTCTGGTGGAGGTAGTTTCTCTCCCGCTTCCGGCGTTGTGCGCGAGTCGAGTTGGGTCTGGTCGCGGAGTATCGAGAGCCCGGTGGTGAGGGTTACTCAGCGTGGCCTCGACGGTGGAACTTCGGGGGCTTGGGCGGTAAGTTGGCATGGTCCGTAGCACCCGCACCCGCGACGCTCCGCGAATGCCTCTGACGACAGCGACACCGACGCCCGCTCCGCCCCGTTGGGCCAAGGTCGTCGACCACACAAAGTGCATCGGATGCCACGCCTGCACGACGGCCTGCAAGTCGGAAAACGAGGTGCCGCTTTCGGTCACCCGGACGTATGTGAAGTACGTCGATACCGGCTATTTCCCGCAGGCTCGACGTTCGTTTCAGGTCACGCGGTGCAATCAATGTGAGGACGCTCCCTGCGTGACGGCGTGTCCCACCGCTGCCATGCACCAGCGGCCCGATGGGATCGTGGATTTCGACAAGTCGATCTGTATTGGCTGCAAGGCGTGCATCGCGGCTTGTCCCTACGATGCGATCTTCATCAATCCCGAGGACAAGTCCGCGGAAAAGTGCAACTTCTGCGCGCATCGCATCGATGTAGGACTGGAGCCTGCGTGCGTCGTGGTCTGCCCGACCGAGGCCCTCATGGTCGGAGATATGAACGATCCTCTGTCCGCCGTCAGTGAGATCATTCACCGGGATGCCGTGGTGGTTCGTAAACCGGAAAAAGAGACTCGGCCCAAGCTCTTCTACAAGGGCGCAGATCAGGTGACACTCGACCCATTGGCGGCAAGGCGCCCGGATGGTGGCCTGTTTATGTGGAGCGAGCAGGGGAATGTCGATCACCAGGTGCCGTCCGGGCATCCGGGGCCGTGGAACAGTTCGGCCGCGGCAGTCCTCAGCTACGACATTCCGCACCGAGCGCCGTGGGATTGGCGAGTGTCAGCCTACACGTTCACGAAGTCGATCGCTGCCGGCGCGTACCTCGTGCCGCTGATTCTCGGTGCGATTGACGTACTCCCGTTCACTTCGTCGCTCTGGGGCCTGTACGCACCGATCGTCGCGATGGTCGGACTCATGGTGACCGGAGCACTGCTGATCTGGGATCTCGAGCATCCGGAGCGTTTTTGGATGGTGTTGCTCAAGCCACAGTGGCGAAGCTGGCTTGTTCGTGGGGGCTTCATCATTACCGGATATGGGGGAGTTCTGGCGGTCCATCTGGGCGCCTCGCTCCTCGGCCGGGCGGACATCACTCCTGTGCTGGGCTGGATCGGTGGGCCACTTGCGGCCATGACGGCGGTGTACACCGCGTACCTGTTCGCGCAGGCACGAGCGCGGGATCTGTGGCAGAGTCCGCTTCTCCCCGGACACCTCCTGATCCAGGCCCTGGTGGCGGGGGCGGCTGTCCTCATGCTGATCACCAACGGCAGTGTTCCAGATTCACTTGTCGTCTGCTTCCGGCTGTCGCTCGCGACCCATCTCCTGCTCGTGCTCGGTGAGGCGTCCATGCGCCACCCCACCGCCCATGGGACGCTCGCGGCTCGGGCGATGATCAGGGGCGAGTATGCCCACTTCTTCTGGATTGCCGTGCCACTGGGTGTGCTGGGTTTCATATTTGCGGTATCGACGCCGGTCATCGCTGCCGGAGCCACGCTGGTCAGTCTCCTTTTCTATGAGCACGCCTTCGTTCAGGCGGGCCAATCGGTGCCACTCGCATGACGCTCGATGACCTGAACCGGCGGGTATCCGCCGCCCGGGCAGAAGTGGAAGCGCGCGGTGAGACCTTTTATCCCGGCGCGAGTCGAATCCACTTGGCCGCGTTTCCTCCGAGGGAGCGCTGGAACGACTGGGTCGAGCTCGACTCGAAGTCGTGGCCCGAGCGTGTCGAGAAGCGCTACATGCTGGTCCCAACGACCTGCTTTAACTGCGAGTCTGCATGTGGTCTTCTGGCCTACGTCGATCGGGACACGCTGCAGGTAAGGAAATTCGAAGGCAATCCGGAGCATCCCGGATCCCGTGGGCGAAATTGTGCCAAGGGGCCGGCGACGATCAATCAGATCACGGACCCTGACCGGATCCTATATCCGCTCAAGCGTTCAGGTGAGCGCGGTGAGGGAAAGTGGGAGCGGGTGAGCTGGGATGAAGCACTCGACGACATCGCGGGTCGCATTCGCACGTGCCTCGAAGAAGAGCGGCACGAACAGGTCATGTACCACGTCGGTCGCCCCGGGGAGGACGGCTACACCACGCGGATGCTCGCGGCCTGGGGTGTAGACGGTCACAACTCCCATACCAACGTCTGTTCGAGCGGTGCACGCGCCGGATATCACTGGTGGATGGGCATGGATCGTCCGAGCCCTGACCACGCCAACGCGAAGGTGATTCTGCTGGTCAGCAGTCACCTGGAGACTGGGCACTACTTCAATCCGCATGCTCAGCGCATCATGGAGGGGAAGCAGAACGGAGCGAAGCTCATCGTCTTCGATACCCGCCTCTCCAACACCGCGACACACGCGGACCACTGGATCTCGCCCTATCCTGGTTCCGAGCCGGCAATCTTTCTCGCCATCGCCAACTGGATGATTCAGGAGGGGCGTTACGATCGTGAGTTCGTGCGCCGCTGGTGGAACTGGCAGGAATATCTGGAAGAGGTGGGAGGAAACCCCCAGGGGACCTTCGAGGACTTCGAGGCCGCCCTTAAGCAGATGTACGACTCGTATACTTTCGAGTTCGCGTCCGCGGAATCAGGGGTCAGCGTCGATCAACTCAAGGCAGTAGCCGAACTTGTCTCGACGGCCGGCACGCGGCTGGCCACGCACAACTGGCGTAGTGCGGGCTCCGGAAACCTTGGTGGGTGGCAGGTCGCGCGGACCCTTACGCTGCTCAACGCATTGCTCGGTGCCCTCGCTACAGAGGGTGGCACCTTTCCGAACTCTTGGAACAAGTTCACGCCGAAGCCGCCCCGACTTCCGCATCAACACCCGCGGCGGTGGAATGACGTGCTCTGGCCGGACGAGTACCCGCTGGCGCTCATGGAGATGTCCTTCCTCATGCCGCATCTCATGCGTCAGCAGGAAGCGTTCGTCGATGTCTACTTCACACGCGTGTACAATCCGGTCTGGACGAATCCGGACGGCTTCAGCTGGATCGAGATGCTCACCGACAAGAAGCAGATCGGTCAACACATTGCGATGACGCCTACGTGGAATGAGACCGCGTACTTTGCGGACTACGTTCTCCCGATGGGCCACTCGTCAGAGCGGCACGATCTCACATCGTACGAGCAGTACAACGGTCAGTGGATCGGTTTTCGGCAGCCAGTGCTGCGCGCTGCTCGCGAGCGACTGGGTGAGGAGATCACCGACACGCGTCAGGTGAACCCAGGTGAAGTCTGGGAAGAGAACGAATTTTGGATCGAGCTCACATGGCGGATCGATCCCGACGGATCACTCGGAATTCGCCAGTTCTTCGAATCGGTGAAAAATCCCGGCGAGAAGATGACGGTCGATGAGTACTACGGCTGGATCTTCGAAAACTCCGTGCCTGGGTTGCCCGAGGCTGCGGTCGCTCAAGGTGTAACACCTCTCGAATACATGCGCCGTTACGGGGCTTTCGAGGTCGCGAACAAGGTCGGCAAGGTACACGAGCAGCCGGTCCCGGATTCGGAACTCGAGGACATCCGCGTCGACGATGCGGGGCGCGTCTATACGCACGCTCCTGTGCCGCCGAGTCCGAAGGCTCCCGGAGGGACGAAAATTGATCCTGACGAGGACGGCCGCAGGCGTGTCGGCGTGCGCGTCGATGGCGAAATCGTGAAGGGATGGCCGACGCCGACCGGAAAGTTGGAGTTCTGGTCGCGGACTCTGCGCGATTGGGGGTGGCCAGAGCTAGCGACGCCGACCTACGTGAAGAGTCACATTCATCAGCAGAATCTCGACTCCGATCAGATGCCGCTGATTACGACCTTCCGTGTACCGGTTCAGATTCACACGCGTAGTGCGAACGCCAAGTGGCTCGATGAGATCGCGCATACGAATCCGCTGTGGATTCACCCGACCGATGCCGCGCGGGCCGGTGTAGACAAGACTGGGGATCTCGTGCGGGTCGAGACGGAGATCGGTCATTTCGTGCTTAAGGCGTGGATTACCGAAGGCATTCGCCCCGGCGTGCTGGCCTGCAGCCATCACATGGGTCGCTGGAAGCCCGAGGGGCACGAAGGACCGCGCCTGGGCATGAACACCGTAGCGCTCGACCAGAACGAGTCGGACTGGGACCTCACCCGAAAGAAGAGCGGGGGCCCCTTCGAGTCCGCCGATCCCGACACGATGCGGGTGTGGTGGACCGACGTAGGCGTCCACCAAAATCTGACGCACCCCGTCCATCCCGATCCTGTGTCGGGGATGCACTGCTGGCACCAGGCAGTGCGTGTGCGGAAGGCTCAGCCCGGTGACTCTTTCGGGGACGTCTCGGTCGATACCGCGAAGTCCCGGGCCGTGTACGACCAGTGGCTCGAGATGACTCGGGCAGCTTCGACCCACTCGCCGGATGGCACCCGTCGCCCGTGGTGGATGCTGCGCCCCGTCCGGCCTGAACGCGCCGCCTACGACCTTCCCGAGCGCGAGCCCGTCGGTGCCTGAGTCGGGAACGCCGGTCGAGCTGTTGCGGGGGCTCGCTGTTCTCGCGGAGCCACCGTCGAAGGAGCACGAAGGGATCATCGCAGCGCTCGGTATGCAGGCGGCTCCGAGCTCGTCTGAATACTCTGACGTCTTCATGTTCCAGTTGTATCCCTACGCGTCCGTGCACCTCGGGCAGGAGGGCATGATGGGGGGCGATGCACGCGAGCGCGTCGCGGGATTCTGGACGGCGGTTGGGCAGACCCCGCCGGCCGAGCCCGACCACCTCTCGGCGCTCCTCGGTCTCTACGTTGGATTGACCGAGCAGATTGCGATTGCGAATGCGGAGGGCGCGTCTGCTGAGGCGATGCTCCTCGACCAGAGTCGAGGGGCCTTGCTGCAGGAGCACCTGGCGCCATGGGTCTTCGCGTACCTCGATCGAGTCGTCGAACTCACGTCAGGGCCGTATGGAGAGTGGGCGATCCTGCTCCGGGACGTGCTTCGAAGCGAGGTGACTTCCGGGGGTGCGCTGCCTGTCCATTTACGGGAAGCACCGCCTCTGCCGGATCCCCGTGAGGACGGGTCGGAAGCTTTCCTGGCGGGGCTGCTCGCTCCGGTCCGGTCGGGTGCGATTTTCACTCGATCCGATCTTGGTCGCATTGCATCGACTCTGGACGTCGGCCTCAGGGCAGGAGAGAGACGCTACGCGCTTGAGCACATCCTCGCGCAGGACGCACCGGGTGTTCTCAACGCGCTTTCCGAAGAGGCGGGGCGACAGGCTATGGCCCATGCCGCTCGCGAAGAGTGGCTGGGCGGCACGGCGTGCTTCCTGGCGGATCGCGCGCTGCGGACCCAGACGCTGCTGTGTGAACTGGCCGAAAGCGGAGCGCTCTCGGCGGAAGATGCAGCGGAGGGCAAAGAGTCTGCGGATACCACGGCAGGCGTCTCATGAAGTCAGCGCCACCGGACAGGATTTCACGTTCGGACATCTTGGCGGGGGTGAGCGTCGCGCTGATCCTCATTCCTCAATCGATGGCTTACGCCGAACTGGCTGGCCTGCCGCCTCACCACGGCCTTTACGCCGCCACCATTCCGCTCATCGCGGCAGCGTTTCTGGCCTCGTCACCCTATCTGCAGACGGGCCCGGTGGCCCTGACTGGGCTTCTGACGTTCGGTGCGCTCGTTCCGCTCGCCCCCGTCGGGACTGCGGAGTATGCGGCCCTCGCGGCCCTACTGGCGCTCGTCGTGGGTGTGGCCCGTATCATCGTCGGCATGCTCAAGGCCGGGTGGCTCGTCTATCTGATGTCTCACTCGATGATGACCGGCTTTCTCTCGGCTGCCGCGATTCTCATTCTCTCGTCTCAGCTACCCGGGGCGCTCGGGGTGGCGCCCCCCGCAGACCTCGGCGTTCTCCAGCGCGCGTGGTACGCGGTATTGAGTCCGGGCGCCTGGGAGGGAACGGCCGTTGGCCTGGCCTTGTTCACGGTCGGAGCCGTCGTGATCTCGGGGAAGATCCACCCGCTGATGCCGGGGGTCCTTTTCGCGGCGGCGGCCGGTCTCATTTTCTCAATCGTGACTGGCTACTCGGGTGCGACCGTCGGCACGATTCCAAGCGGGTTCCCACCGATCACGGCTGACCTTCCCTGGCATCGCCTGCCGTCGCTGATTCTGCCGGGGATCGTGATCTCCGTGATCGGCTTTGCTGAGGGGGTATCGATCTCGAGGGTCTTTGCATCCGAGGAGCGGCAACACTGGGACGCTGACCGCGAGTTCCTCAGCAAGGGAATGGCGAACATCGCAGCGGCGTTCACCGGCGGCCTTCCTGTGGGCGGATCGCTCTCCCGCACGAGTGTCAATCGCCTCGCGGGAGCGAAGAGCCGCTGGAGTGGCATGGTGACCGGCGTGACCGTTCTGGCTTTCCTTCCGCTGGCTCCGATTCTGAGCGCCCTGCCGCGGGCGATTCTCTCGGGAATTGTGATCGCTGCGATCTGGGCGCTCGTTCGGCCCAAGAAACTCCTTGGGCTCTGGAGTGTGTCTCCCGTGCAAGCGGTGGTCGGCTGGGCCACGTTCGTAGCGACCCTGGTGATGTCGCCACACATCGACCGAGCGATCCTGTTCGGGATCACCCTTTCTGCAGCTGTCCATCTGTGGCGTGAGTTGAAGCCGCATCTGACGTCCGAACGCGTCGGAGACACGCTCGTAGTAGAGCCAAGTGGAGTGCTCTGGTTTGGTTCCGCTCCGGCGCTCGAAGACCTGATCTTCGCGAAGCTCGCGGACGAGCGTGATGTGCGAGCGGTGGTCATGCGGTGCGGCGGGCTTGGTAGAATCGACCTGTCCGGTGCGTACACACTGTTGGAAATGCTGGGACAGGCTGAACGGGCCGGCATCGAAATGACTCTGGAGGATGTCCCGCAGCACGCCAGACGTCTGTTTGAGTCAGTAGGTATCCCCGTGGCTGACCAGAAGATCAAAGAGGAAGATCTGGAATTCGGAACAGGAGCATCGTCGACTCCGTAGTGTGGGTGAGGTCAGACCTCTACTATGGAATGCAAGGCATCAACTCGGGGGATTTCATGTTTGGATTGATCGCTGCCGGAGTCGTCGGCGTGTACGGGCACATCAAGTCGCGGAAGTTCGTTGGTCAGAAGCTCCGCTACACATCGATCGTCGAAAAACCGGCCCTGGGTCTATGGGCAGGTGTCGGAGCCGCCGTCGTCGCGGCACCGGTGGTTGGACTCATCGGTTCTGTGCCGTTTGTCGAAGCCCTGATGGGAGCTCCGATCGCGATCGCGATCGGGGCAGGGGTCGGTACCGGCGTCGCACTTGGCGTGAAAGACACCAAGGAGCCTCCGAAGCTTCTCGACGATTGAGCCGTCGGGCACGGACGTGTGCGTCATCCGAGATGGAGTGATTTAAGCAGGGTGATCCGTCTCCGATGAGCCGTGCTGAACTCAATCGCGCGGTCGGCTTACCTCACGCCACAGCGCTGGTCGTGGGCACTATCATCGGGACGTCCACCTTCATTGGGACAGCCTCATCGGTCTGGGTCTTGTTCTCGCCGGTCCGATGTGGGGCGGGGTGTGCCAAGGTGCTGCCGACCACCTGACGTTGCCGGAGAGCCGGGGTTAGCCGAAGGCCCGACGCATGAGGGATCGTACGTGTCCGTCGTACCGTTTGACCACCAGCACCGAAGCAGGTGAGAAACGGGCAACTTTCTCCGGAATCTCTCCGAACATCACCTGGCTGAGGAATGGTTCGCGGGCCGCACCAAGGACGACGAGATCATAGTCAGCACTTTCCTTGGCGATGCCACCTGCGATCGAGGTCGACTCGATCAGTTTGCGCTCGACGGGTGCCGTCACCTCCATCGCTTCGAGGGTCTTGGAGATCCAGTTGTCCGCTTCGCGGCGCGTCTTGGCGGTGGCCCCCGGGGGCACCACGTAGCAGGCTGTGACCTCCATCCCGAACGCGGGTGCCAGGACGTTGAGCATCTCGGCGGCGAGCCGCGCATGAGGACCTCCTGCCGTAGGGAACAGGCATCGCTTCGGAAGCTCCGTTCCTTCGATTTTGAGCAACGCCAGATCGCACGGCGCGTGCCGGATCACCTGATCCGCGACCTCACCGAAGATTCGGTCTCTCGTGTCGGTATGGCCTTTCCAGCCCATGACCAGACAGTCTGCCCGATAACGCTTCGCACCGGAGAGGATTCCGTCGGTGGCGTGGTGAGCGATAACCAGGTCGGTCTCCAGGGTCATCTGCCCCTGGGTGGCGTGCTCTCGGGCGGCCTTGATCAGCCCTTCACGATGCTGTGTGAAACGGAGCCCCTCATGGATGGGGAGTTGGCGCGGAACCTCGACCACCGAGTACGCGAGGAGTGCCTTCGCCCGGGCCTCGGCGATCGGCTTCGCGTAGTCGAGCAGGACCGCCACGTGGTCAGGATTGTGCAGCGGAACGACCACAGTGTTCTCTGTGACCACACGGGGTGGGACTGGGCGGTCCAGAACCTGCGGTGCATGCTCTGCGGCCGCGCCCTTGAAGTAGCCGTAGTAGAGCCCGAGCCCGAGTGCGACCCAACCGATCGTCACGTACCACGCCAAGGGCTGAAACGTGAACTGGTAGACTGCGAGAAAGACGTTCAGCACGATGCCTAGAATCGGCACGAACGGGTAAAACGGTACCCGGTACAGGCGAGGCAACTCAGGTGCTTTCCGGCGCAACACGATAACTGACAGATTCACCATGGCGAACGTGAGCAAGAAAATCAGACTCGCTGCGGAGCCGATCGCCTCGATGGGCAGCGTCAGGGCCATCACGATCAGGATGACGCCGGTTGCGTAGATGGCCACATGCGGTGTGCGGCGCTCGGGGTGAATCCGGGCTGTCGCGGCGGGTAGCCAGCCATCCCGCCCCATAGAGAAGGCCACCCGTGAGGAAGCGAGAATCGTGGCGTTCAGCGCCGACATCGTGGAGAGCAGCCCACCAAAGACGATCACGGCGACCCCGAAGGCTGGCATGAAGCTCTCGGCGGCTCGTACGATGGCCGTCTCACCATAGTTGCCGAGGAACTGCCATGCGGGTTCTCCACTCGGTGGCTGAACCGCGGCGAGTGACACGAACAAGATCAGCAGGTACATGACCATCGTTACGGCGAGCGAGATGAACGTCGCCTTCGGGATGTTCTTTTCCGGCTCCTTGATCTCCTCCGCCACCGTGGCGATCAGATCGTATCCTTCGAATGCGATGAAGGTGAGACCCATGGCGACGAAGACTCCCCCGAAGCCTCGGGGGAAGAACGGATTGAACGCCTCCTGTACCTGGCCCTCGGGTGCCATCCCAAGTGCTCTCAGTCCGTAGCCGATGAAGACGGCCAGAATGATGAGCTTCGCGACCGTCAGAACGTTCTCGGCCATACCCACAACCGCGGTACCGCGGGCGTTGAGGCGCACGAAGAGTGCTCCCACAACGAACGTCACGACGAGCCCGGCACCATGCTCTCCCACGATCGAGAACACGACCTCTGGAATGCCAGGCGTGTACTTGATGAAGAATTCCCAGAAATAGCCGGCGAAGCCCAGTGCATACAGCGAACAGGCGACGGTATAAGCGAACCAGAGCATCCATCCGGCGGTGAAGCCCACCGCGCCGGGAAAGGCGCGCCGCACGAAGGCATAGCCACCGCCAGCTTCTGGGATCGCCGCCGCGAGTTCCGCGTATGCGAACGCGGTGAGTAGAGTCACGGCGCCGTTGAGCGCAAACGCCAGAATCGAAGCGGGTCCTGACTCACCAGCCGCGATACCTGTAAGCACGAAGATGCCAGCACCGATCATAGCGCCGACACCGATCATGGTGGCGTCGAAGAGGCCGAGGTTGCGGGCGAACGTGGGTTCGCCCCCCTGAGATCCTTCCCTGTGTGCAGTCACGGGGGAGGAGGATGTCGCGGGAGAAGGTGAGGGGCAACCCCTGAGTTTCAATCGATGGACACCAACTGGCTATGTATACCAAGACGTCTATTTCCAGGGATCCTGACCACTGAATTCACACCGCACCAGGTGTGCAGCGGCAGGACTGGGACCGTGGAATTCCATGGTTATCGGCTTCCACAACCACTACTGCCCTTTCGAGTACCTCAATGCGATCCGGGAGGGCCGGAGCCATTTGCGGGTGACCGAAGCCGCTGGCTTGAGCAAGCTTACGTCAGCCTCTGAAATCCTCCAAGACCTTGATCAACTGAGCTTTTTCTGACTCGGAGAGTTCTCCGTCGGCAAAGAAGTTTGTGAGGATCCCGACGATCTAGTCCACCGCGGGTAGCCCTCGCACGTCCTCGTGGGCATCGATCCAGGGCTGAAAACCCTTCGCCTCGCCTTCAGAGACGTCACCGTCAGCGACGATCGCCTTGGCGAATCCCATTATGGCGCGGAGTGCGTCACTACGCCGCATGCCGGAGTCATCGAGTATCACAGCGAACCCCAGACAACGGGTGTGCGCTTCGCGTAGGAGTCTCTGGGCTCAGATTCGACCGGTCACCGGGGAATAACAAGTGACTTCAATGCGGCCCGGACCCGGCCGCACTCTCGACGATCGCCCCATAGACCAGGGCGCGGAGCCTCGCATGATCATCGAGTCCGGGAGCGGGGATGACCTGCGTGAAGTACACCACGACGAGGTCTTCAACCGGATCGACCCAGTAGGTCGAGTGGTAGGCGCCACCCCATCCAAACTCGCCCATCGAACCAGGCTCGCCTGCTCGGCCGACATCCATTCTGATGGAGAATCCCAGTCCGAAACCCATTCCGGCGCCGACCGAGATATTACCGATATGGTTTCTCGTCATCAGGCCCACGGTCGCCGGCGAAAGCAGCTGGGTTCCTTCCAGAGCACCGCCATCAAGCATCATCTGGAGAAATCGTCCGTAGTCACGTGCGGTGGAGAGGAGTCCCGCTCCGCCGGAGAAGCTGGCCCGCGGTCCCTCGACGTACTGCCCCTGGGTCTGCATACCCGAACCGTCCGGAGCCCGCTTCAGGCCATCTCCGAGGTTGTAGACCGCGGCAAGACGACTCTCTTTGGACGGGGGCAAGTAGAAGTGCGTGTCGCGCATGTCGAGCGGTCCGAGAATGCGATCCTGGACGAACGCATCCAGCGTCTGTCCCGATGCGACCTCGATCACGGCCCCTAGGATGTCGGTGTTGTATCCATAAACGAACTGTTCCCCAGGCTGGGCGGGGAAGGGGAGTGAGGCCATGCGGTCGATTGTCTGACGGACGGCTTCGTCGCGATGCCCGAAATACCATCCGGTAATCCCCGCTTGGTCCCATTGGTCGCCACCCGGACCACTCCCATAACCGATGCCGGCCGTATGCGTCAGAAGGTCTCGCAGAGTGATCGAGCGATTGGCATCGACTACGTCATAACCACCCCCGTCGCGAGCTGCGGCAACGGTCGTAATACCGAACGCAGGGAGATACTTCGCGACGGGATCAGAAATCAGGAGTCGGCCGTCTTCCTGAAGCATCATGATCCCGACGCTGATGAGTGCCTTGGTCTGGGAAGCGATGCGAAAGATCGCGTCATCCCGCATCGGAATCCCTGCTTCCCGGTCCTGATATCCCACAGCCGATGAGTAAGCAACCTTACCGTCCCGCAGGACCATGGCGACTGCGCCGGGTAGCTTCCCGTCCGCTACGTAGCCGTCCAGGGCATTGGTAAGCCGGTCGAGACGTTGCGATGACATGCCTACGGCCTCTGGAGTCGTTCTGGGGAGCTCCTGGCCGGTGCCCGGGATCGCGAGCACTGCTGAGAACAGGGTGACGGATACGAAGCGGCGAAGTATCGAGCGCACGGGTTTGACTCCAGTCACAAGAGAAGACCCCTCAATTGGCGGAGGCACTGGCGGGTGCGCAAATGAGAAACGGGTGGCCCTTGAGCAGGAGGACTGCGACGCGCACGTTCCGGGTTCCGGAGAATCCCACGAGGAACAGATGACTGACCACACAGAATCGAATCGATCGATCGACCGCCGTGACCTGCTGCGCCTCGGTGCCGCAGGGGTCGGTCTCGGTTTGACGGGTGGGCTCGCTCCCCTCACGGCGGAGGAGATCCAGCGCCTTCAGGAGAGACCGGCACTCGGCCCCGCGCCAGCGACACCGTTCGCGGCTCCCGCACTGGATGTGGTGCGAGTCGGTTTTGTGGGCGTCGGACTCCAGGGTGGCTCGCACGTCAAGAATTTTCTGGCCCTCGCCGGTGTGGAGATCGTCGCGCTTTGTGACGTCAACGCAGCGCGCGCCGAAGAGGTCGCCGGATGGGTAGAGGCCGATGGTCGACCGCGTCCGACCCTGTACACGCGGAACGAGACAGATTTCGAGCGTCTGTGCGCGGAAGAGGACGTCGACCTGGTATTCACCGCCACTCCTTGGGAATGGCACGTGCCGGTCTGCGTGGCCGCCATGGAGAACGGCAAGCATGCGGCGACCGAGGTCCCGGCGGCTTATACGGTCGAGGACTGCTGGAAGCTCGTCGAGTATGCAGAGAAGTATGAAAAACACTGCGTTATGATGGAGAACTGCAACTACGACCGTCCGGAGATGATGGTCTTCAACATGGCCCGGCAAGGTCTGTTCGGTGAGATCCTGCACGCCGAGTGCGGCTACAATCACGACCTGCGCGCAATCAAGTTCGAGGACCGCGACGAGGGGCTGTGGCGTCGTGCTCACGCCATGGTTCGGGACGGAAATTTCTACCCGACGCACGGGCTCGGTCCGGTTGCGAACGTGCTCGAGATCAATCGAGGAGACCAGCTCGACTACCTGGTTTCAATGAGTACACCGGCGCGGGGTCTGGAGAACTGGGCGGAAGAGCACTATCCGGATGGCGACCCGAAGCTGCGCGAGCGCTATGTGCAGGGCGACGTGAACACGACGATGATCAAGACCGTCAGCGGCAAGACGATCTATGTGACCCACGACACGAATCTCCCGCGGCCTTACTCCCGACTTCACACTGTCCAGGGCACTCGCGGAATTTTCCAGGGCTACCCGCATCGGGTACATGTGGCGGGCATGAGTCCCGACCATCGCTGGGAGGACTGGATGGATCGACGGGACGAGTTCGACCATCCGATCTGGAAGCAACTCGAGGAACGCTCCGCCGGAGCCGGTCATGGTGGCATGGACTTTATTGAGGACTATCAGCTCGTGAAGGCCCTCCGCGAAGGGAAGCCAACCGATATGAACGTCTACGACGCCGCGATGCTCTCGGTAATCTGCCCGTTGACCGAGTGGTCCGTGGCCAACCGGTCACGGCCCGTGGACGTTCCTGACTTTACCAGGGGGCGCTGGGCGCAGTGGCCCTCGCTGGAGTTTCTCGGTGCAGCGGTCGCGCCTTAGCGGACGTGTCTTCTTCCTTCGGGCCGACTGCCGAAGCGGCGTTCGAGTCGATCTTCGGTGAGTCAGCTACTCACCTGTCCCGTGCACCGGGGCGGGTAAACCTTATCGGCGAACACACGGACTACAACGACCTGCCGGTCTTTCCGATGGCTCTCCAGCGCGAGGTGCGTATCGCGCTCCGCCCTCGCGAGGACGGTTTGGTCGTGGTCCACAATACGAACCCGGCCTTCCCCTCCGTCGAGTTCGAAATTGAGCCTTCGATTCCACCCTACGTGCAGGGCTCATGGGGGAACTACGCGAAGGCTCCGGCCAGCGAACTGGCACGCCGATTCGCGATCTGGCGAGGATTCGAAGGGGTCGTATCGTCGGATATTCCCCCTGCGGCAGGCCTGTCGTCTTCATCTGCGGTCGTGAACGCGGTAGGCCTCGCGCTCGGGCACCTCAATCAGGTGCCTGCCGCCGTTGGCAACTTCGCGGCGATTATGGCCCACGCGGAGCAGTATGTCGGTACTCGTGGAGGTGGGATGGACCAGGCCATCTCTCTTGGCGCGCGCGATCGATGCGCGGCGAAGATCACCTTCAACCCGGTTCGACTGAAGCACGTTGCCGTCCCGGAAGACTGGTGTTTCATCGTCGCGGACACCGGGGTTCGAGCGGAGAAGTCGGGCGCTGCGATGGTCGCGTACAACCTACGCCGCAGTGAGTGTGAGGAGGCCCTGCGGAAGGTGGCCGACTATGCTGCTACCAATCACATCACCGAGAAATTCGCGAGCTCGTACCCCGATCTTCTAGCCGCTCTCGATGTCGAGACACTGGTCGACGTGGGAGAACAGGCATTGAAAGGCGACTTGCTGCGCAGATTCCGCCATGTCGTGACGGAAGCGGACCGGGTAGAGGAGGCCGTCGATCGGCTTTACTCTGCCGATGTGACCGGTTTCGGCGCGCTTATGGACGCCTCGCATGCCTCCCTGCGCACCGACTACTCGGTGAGTTCTACGGAGCTAGATGAACTCGTAGCGGTCGCCCGCGAGGGTGGCGCAGCCGGGGCTCGTCTGACGGGTGCTGGTTTCGGTGGTTGTATTGTCGCCCTCGCGGACCGACGGACCGTCGAGGGAGTGCTTGAGACGCTGGCCTCGGAGTACTTCGAACCACGGAATATGGCCGACCGCATCGACGATCGGCTCTTCGTTGCAGTTCCAAGTCCAGGGGCGTCATTCGGTCCGATCGACGGCTGAAGAAGATGCGATCTCGCGTCTGCGACTTGACTGGACTTTCCCAAAACTAATCTTCAGTCCTCCGTGCCCGTCTTCTCGCGGCCGACTCTCTCTGCCTCTGCTCCATGTTCCAGCCGTTCACGAAAAAGGTCATGCTCTCCGTTCTGGTCGTGTGTTTCGCGATCCAGACGGGGCTGGTCTATTCGGACAGCGTTGATCTGACCCTGTCTGAGGATGCGGTCGAGGGGCGAAAACTCTTCCACGACGGCTCCTGTCAGGTCTGTCATCAGCTTTGGGGACAGGGGGGATTCCTGGGTCCTGATTTGACAAATGCAGCGAGCCGCCTCGATGAGACGCGGCTCGTTTCTTTGCTGACCGTGGGTAGCGGACAGATGCCTGCCTTCAACTATTCGCCCGAACAGATTGGACACCTCCGCGCGTTTCTTGAGGAAATCGACCGACCGGATCTCGGGCGCGGGCAGCTGCGCCTGGGTGACCCGGATTCGGGGACGACACCGCAGGCGGCTTTCGAGAATGCGGTCGCGACGCTGGCGCCGGCGGGGGCAGCGGGGGCCGGCTTCGAGACGTTTCGCAGTGGTATCTGCTCAACCTGCCATTTCCCCTTTCAGCGATCTATTGTCGGCGCCCCGGATCTCTCTACCGCGGTTGAGCGTGTCTCCGACGAAGAGCTGAGAACGGTTCTTACCGACGGCCGTCCTGCGCTCGGGATGCCACCGCCGATTCCAGATTTTTCCGAAAATCAGAGGACTGACCTGATTGCCTGGTTCCATTGGCTGAATGAAAACCGAGTGGCGCTCGAGAGTGAGACGGATCAGAGAATGAGCCAGCGTAGCGTGGACTGGTCTCGGCTCGACTGGTGGGAGTTTCGATGACGAACCGCCAGGCAACCGGAGGCTTCTGGCTTCCCTTCGAAGAGGGTGATCCGGCGCGCCAACTGGCGACGCTGCTTTTCATTCGCGGCGGACTGATCGCGATCGGGGTTACGATCGTGGGAGGGATCCTGGGCGCTCTCTACTCTGTCCCTTCGCTCGCCCCCGCGTTTCAGTCGATGGGGTTGGATCTGAGGCAGCTTCGGCCGTTGCATACGACGTTCGCGTCAGCTTGGATCTTCCTGGGTGGCATTGCTGTCGTGCATCGTTGGCTACAGGACTACGGCGGTACGCCGACCTGGGGCGACCGGATGCGGATGCGGGTTCAGATCATCTCGTGGGTAATTGCGGGACTCGGCATTCTGGTAACACTGACTCTTGGCGTCGGATCAGGTCGCGAGTACGTGGGCTTTCACCCCGTGTTCAGTGTCTTGATCATGGTCGGTTGGATCTGCTATGCCTGGAATTTCTTCAGGATCGCGGGTCCCAATTTCTTCGAGCGGCCGCTCTACCTCACGATGTGGGGTGTGGGCATGCTGTTCTTCATGGTCACGTTTGTTGAGCAGCACCTGTATCTGCTTCCCGGAATCTTTTCTGATCCTCTCCAGGACATGCAGGTTCAGTGGAAGGCCACGGGCACGCTGGTGGGCTCGTTCAACTTGTTCGTATACGGGTCGATCATCTACATCGGTGAGCGAATCAGCCGGGACCCTGCCTACGGGCATTCCAAGGTTGCCTACGGGCTCTTTTCGATCGGCCTGCTGAACTCCTTTACTAACTTTGCACACCACTCCTATCACTTGCCCCAGGATCACCTGGTGAAGTGGATCTCGTTCGTGGTGAGCACGATGGAGATCTTGATTCTCTGTCGGGCCAGTTACGACCTGTGGAAGCTCGTGCGCACTACGGATCAGTCGGAATTCTGCGCCGCGCGAGGCTTTTTCGCCGCATCGAAATACTGGTCGGTGTTCATTCTCCTGTCTGCGGTTCTGATTTCAATTCCGCCCCTCAACGCGATTATTCACGGGACGTATGCGGTTACTGGGCATGCGATGGGCGCCACTATCGGCATCGACACGATGGTGCTGCTGGGTGCGGTTATCTGGATCCTTGGAGAGCACCTGGGTGCGCGTGAGGGTGCAGGCGCCTCTGAAGTGCTTCATACCCCGGGGATGCGCCGCATCGTACTGGGGCTAAATCTTTCCGTGGCCGCTCTGGTTGGATGGCTGCACGTCTCCGGCACGATCACTGGAATCTCCCGTGCGGGATTCGCCCCTGGCGAGGTCTACGTTCCGCCGGCGTGGCTATCGGCTTGGAACGGAATCCTCTTTGCGTCGACTGGCTTCATTTCGCTGATCTTCTTCGTCGCGCTCTTGGCGAAGCTTTGGCCAATCGCGTTCCGCTACTGGTGGGTCACGCCGCGCAGCTAACGCCGCTTCTCTCTGTTTCAGCGCAGGCCCACGCGTGGAAGGGTCTTTAGAAGGGCGCCCGAGGCGATGGCCGCTGCCCCGAGGCACACACCCGCCAGCATGACCTGCCCGTAGAGCGCATACCCGGTACCGAGGACGCCCCCGTAGACGACGGTGCAACCGAGGAACCAAGCGAGGAATGCTGCAGCCGGGCTGTCCTGGTCTTCCGTCTCCGAAAGCTCGAGGCCTGCTCCCTTCCATCCATTACCCATCGGCTGAATCAGGGTGTGGAATGAACGGAGCGTCTCTGGATCTGCCGGCGGCGTCAGGAAAGTGACCGTGATCCAGCCCACGGACGTGACGAAGACACCCACGACGAGCTGGACAGCAGGGTCGAGCGCCGTGAAGCCAAGAGCCTCGTGTGCGAACTGGAAGTAGAGCGCCATTGCGAAGGAAATGACCATGGCGGCGAACTCGCTCCACGCGTTGATGCGCCACCAGAACCAGCGGAGAAGGAAGACCAGCCCGGTACCGGCTCCAACCTGAAGCAGAATCTGAAACGCCTGGAAGGCGTTTTCCAGGAAAAGCGATATCGTGCCGGCCATCGTTATGAGCGCGACCGTGGCAATGCGGCCGACCAAGATGTAACGGGCCTCATCCTCGTTTGGAGCTACGAAGCGTCGATACACGTCATCGACGACATACGAAGCACCCCAGTTCAGGTGCGTCGAGATTGTCGACATGTAGGCGGCGGCCAGCGACGCGACCACGAGACCCAGCAGGCCGGAGGGCAGGAAGACCAGCATCGCGGGGTAGGCGAGGTCGTTTCGTACGATCGACGGGTCGACCAAGGGGAACGCAGCCTGAATCGACTCGAGGGTTGGGTACACGATCAGCGAGGCGAGCGCGACGATGATCCACGGCCATGGCCGCAATGCGTAGTGGGCGATGTTGAACCAGAGCGTCGCCTTCATGGCGTGTGTCTCGTCTTTGGCAGCGAGCATGCGCTGGGCGACATAGCCACCACCGCCGGGCTCGGCTCCTGGATACCACGCACTCCACCACTGGACCGCAATCGGAATGATGAAGACCGTCGAAGCGGTCTTCCAGTCGGTGAAATCCGGGACCAGAGATAGCTTCCCGGCCACGTCAGGATGGGAAAACAGGCCCTGAAGGCCGCCGACTTCGGGTTGGGCCAGAGCGTACCACGCAGCTGCGAACGACCCGACCATCGCGATACCGAACAGCAGCAGATCCGTGACGACTACGCCCCAGAGCCCCGACGTCGCGGAGTACAATGCAGTAATGGCGCCGGCCACGATGACGACCTCGTACTTCGAGGCTCCGAGCACGACTCCACCGATCTTGATGGCGGCGAGCGTGACGGTCGCCATGATCATGCAGTTGAAGAAAACGCCAAGGTATATGGCTCGGAAGCCACGCAGAAAGGCAGCCGGTTTGCCGGAGTAGCGGAGCTCGTAGAAGCCGACATCGGTGGTAACGCCTGATCTTCGCCACAGCTTCGCATAGAAGAAGACAGTGCACATGCCGGTGATCGCCATGGCCCACCAGATCCAGTTCTGGCTCACACCGCCGGTACGCACCAGGTCTGTCACCAGGTTGGGTGTATCTGTGGAGAACGTGGTCGCGACCATTGACGTTCCGAGGAGCCACCAGGGCATCTTCCGCCCGCCCAGGAAAAATTCTCCCGTCTCACTACCGGCTCTTCGAGCGAAGTAGAGACCAACACTGACCGCGAGCAGCCCGTAAGAGCCGATGACGATCCAGTCCAGGGTAGATAGTTGCATAGTTGTCAGCGTAGGCAGGCTAGGGCGTCTGCGAGTCGCGAGGGATACGCCCCCGACGCGACTCGCCCGCGAAGGATTGCCTCAGACCACTCGCGGTCTGCGGCATGAGTAATTCCGAGCCAGGTGTCCGGAGCTTGGACGACACGCACGAGCGTGGCTTCGATCTCGATCTGTGCGTTCACACTCGTAGAGAGAAAGCACTCTTCCTGCGTGTCTGATCCCCAATATTCCAAGAAGCGTGTGAACTGTCTGTTCATCAACTCGATGACGGGGGCAGTGAAGCCCCACAGATTCATCGACGTCATTTCCTGGCCTGTCAGTTCGACTGGCGTCCCGTCGGTCGTGCGTCCTGTGATCCATCCATCGGAACGTTTGATGTTCTGGACCTCGGTCACTCTCTCCAGTTCGTCTCCCTTAGCGAGCATGCAGATCCCTCGGGCTACGCCTCCGGCGCCGGACAGCGTCTTTTCGAGCTTGTATCCGACGAGTGTGGCCTCGGCCTGGGAAGGATCCATGGTGAGCTGTTCGTGCAGCAGGCGAAATGCTCCAGGTCCGTAAAGGTCGTCGGCGTTGCACACGCCGAACGGCCCGTTGACCTCAGCAGCTGCGCACAGGACGGCGTGCGCGGTACCCCACGGCTTGACCCGGTCGGGAGGAGCCCGGAATCCCTCGGGGAGGGTGTCGAGTTCCTGACAAACATAGTTTGTCGGAAACGTGTTCCCAATCATCGCTTCGACGTGATTTCGTACGTCATCGAGGATACCGGGTCGGACGACGTAGGTGACGCTACCGAAGCCCGCCCGTGCGGCGTCGAGGACGTTGAAGTCCATGATCGCTTCGCCCCTGGGGCCGAGTGGGGCGATTTGCTTCAATCGGCCGTAGCGAGTCGACAGACCGGCTGCGAGGACGACAAGAGGTGGATGCACCAGGAGCTGAATCCAAGTGAAAGGAGTGAGTACGTGGAATTTGCACGTGCTCGAAGGCATGCGCGAGGGTCCAAAAGGGTTGGCCCGCTTGAGATGATGAATTATTCATTATCCATGTATAAATCTACAGCCGTGGCCGAAACTCCCGAATCGTGTGATACCCGGGGTGTGAACCAGTCCGGACCGGTCGTCCTGAAGTTCGGCAGTCGGTTGCTTACGGGTGGTGGAACGCGGTTGGATCCTGTGCGAATGGACGCTGTCGCCCAGGCCGTAGCGAGAGCTCCAGGGCGAGACGTCGTGATTGTCTCGAGTGGTGCAGTCGCTGCCGGCTTTCCTGTACTGGGGCACTCAACCCCCCCTACGAAGATCCGGGACCGACAGGCAGCGGCCGCCGTTGGGCAGACTCGTCTTATGTCGATGTGGGCTGCGGTGTTCGCCTCGGTCGGTCGGGACGTCGCTCAGGTACTCTTGACGAACGATTGCCTGACGGACCGGAAACGCTACAACGCGGCCCGCGGTGCACTCGGGGCTCTGCTTCAAGCTGGCGTAGTGCCGATCGTGAACGAGAACGACACAGTCCGCGTCGACGAGATCGGCCTAGGGGACAACGACAATCTGGCCGCCATGACGGCGGCGCTCGTCGGGGCCGATCTGCTCGCGCTTCTCACGGATGTACCCGGTGTGCTTAGCGCCGACCCGGCGGTGGACCCTGATGCCTATGTGATTGAGCATGCTTCGAGTTCGGCAGAGCTCAGGGCACGGTGCTTCAAGAAAAGGGCCCTCGAGTCTACCGGCGGAATGGTGACCAAACTCGAGGCGGCTGAACTGGCAGGACGGTTCGGGGTGCCGACCGTGATCGCCTCGGGAACCGACCGCCAAGCACTCGAGGCTGTGGTCCGTGGCCAGCCGACCGGAACCTGGATCGAGGCCGACGAGAAACCTCTCCCGGCCCGTCGGCACTGGATGGCCGTACAGAAGGGACTGACCGGCTACCTCATCGTTGATGATGGTGCCGTTCAGGCACTCCTTCGTCGGGCGAGTTTGCTTCCGAGTGGTATCGTGGGAGTTGGCGGACGCTTCCGTAGAGGTGACCTCGTTTCTGTGGTAGATGGCAACGGGGTCGAGCACGCCAGGGGCATTGTCCGCTTCGACGATCGGGATGTCGAGCGGATTCGGGGCCTACACACGCTGGAGGTCAAGACGACCCTCGGGGTCGAACACGGACATGTTGTCATGCGGCCGGACCGGATGGTCCTAACTGGAGAAGAGGGAAAGTGAGGATGAGCGTTAAGCCCCTGATTGACGAGCCTCAGTCACCCGCGTCTGAGGTGCCGATGGCCGACCTGATTGAAGGAATGGCCAGGGGAGCTCGTTATGCCTCTCGGCAGATGGCGCGATCGACCCCGGCCAGTCGCACCGAGGCCCTCTATGACATCGCTGACGCCATCGAGGCTTCGTCGGGTGAGATCGTTGCCTCAAACGAGGCCGATCTCGCGGCTGCGGATGCGAACGAAATCACCGGCGCGATGAGGAATCGACTGGAGTTGGGCGAGGCGGGGGTAGAGAAGCTCGCCTCGGCAATCCGCGAAGTCGCGGCCCAGCCGGACCCGCTGGGAGGCGTGGAGGACGAGATCGTTCGACCCAATGGGCTCCGCGTGGGTCGGATGCGGATTCCGCTGGGCGTGGTCGCCATGATCTACGAAAGTCGACCAAACGTGACCGCGGATGCGGCTGTTCTATGCCTGAAGGCCGGAAACGCGGTCGTACTGCGAGGCGGGTCGGAGGCGATCCACTCAAATCGGGCGATCGCGGCTGCGATTCGCACAGGGCTGGAAGCGTCCGAGCTGCCGGTCGACGCGGTGCAGCTGATCCCGGTCGTGGACCGCGCCGCGATCGATGTGTTGCTCGTCCAGGAAGCCTGGATCGACCTCGTGATTCCGCGCGGTGGCGAAGGGCTGATTCGTGCAGTCACCGAGAAGAGTCGGATCCCCGTCCTGCAGCACTACAAGGGCGTGTGTCACCTGTTCATCGACGCGAGCGCGCCGGTCGAGCGTGCCGTCGAGATCGTGACCAATGCCAAGGTCCAGCGACCCGGTGTATGCAATTCTCTGGAAACGCTGCTCGTCCACGCGGACGCTGTACCCCGGGTGCTCCGTCCGATCTCGGCCCGGCTGATCGCGGAAGGGGTGGAGCTTCGAGGCTGCCCACTCGTGAGGGCGGCACTGTCCGATCTCCCGATCCACACTGCGTCGGCCGAGGATTGGCCCGCCGAATATCTGGATCTCACTCTCGCGATCCGCATCGTTCCCGACCTGGAGGATGCACTCGATCACATCGCCACGCACGGATCGTCGCATACGGAGGCCATCGTCACGGACGACGAAGACAGTGCTGCGACCTTTGTCGGCGCGGTGCAATCGTCGACGGTGTTGGTGAACGCTAGTACCCGGTTCGCGGACGGCGGCGAGCTTGGGCTCGGGGCAGAAATCGGAATATCGACCTCGAAGCTGCACGCGTTCGGACCCATGGGCGCCAACGAGCTCACGACCCGTAAGTTCGTTGTCTTCGGAGATGGTCACACGAGGCAGTGATGACAGAGGTCCCCACAGTTTTGGACTACGAGAGGCCCGCGTAGGCCACACCGGCGAGTTCCGCGATGTCCTTCAGGTCGTCAGATAATCCTGAGTGCAGCCTCCGATACGATCGTGTTTGCACGCACGAGCGAGGAATTTCATGAGTTCGACAGACGCGCTCAGGTAGTTGTTGAGTCGATGGGCCGACTGTGCTTTATAGCCTTGTGCTTTATTGTTGTTGTGCCCCCCATTCAGGGGCGCCGAGTCCTGATTCTGATCCTAGCCCAGGACAACAAGTCAAATCTGGGGCCGCCGCGCAGAGGGAAGCATGAGCAGACACACACGAATATTCGGTCTGTTGGGACTCATCCTAGTCGGGCACAGCCCTGCTCAGGCTCAAGAGTGGTTCGACGCTGCTGTCGAAACGGCTCGTCTTGGGGTCGATCCGTCAGCTGCCGAGACATCAGAGCTAGAGCTGGTCAAGCCCGCTTGGGTGGTCGGGGATGTGCCGGACACCGTGTGGGTCCTCATGGAGACCTCCGTCGTGACGGAGGACGACGACACCATGAAGGAGATGCTTCGCGAGGCGGAAACGCATGCTCGGGATGCGGTGGTGGACAATGAGACCAACGTGGGACGTCGGTTCGCTCTTGCAGCGGTTCTCGGCATGCGCGCCGATCGAGAAGGTGGTCTCACTAAAATCCGTGCCGCGTCTTCACTTTACGACGAATTAGAGGTCGTGCTCGAACTCGATCCGGATCACGCGGAGGCTCGCTACATGATGGGTCGACTGCACGCAGGCATTCGGCGGATGGGGGGTGTTACCCGCTGGTTGGCGACGAATCTGCTCGGAGGTGCGACGTTGAAGAGTGCCTCATGGGAAGAGGCCGAGCGGCACCTAGTCTTCGCTGAGTCTAAGGCGCCAGAGGTGCCAGATCATCACCTGCAACTAGCCCGAGTCTTCCTAGACACTGAACGACCCGAGCTGGCTGAGGCGGAACTGGAGCACGTGATCGCGATGACTCCGACCTCCCCGATGGAGCACGAAGCTCGGGCGGAGGCGCTGGAACTTCAGGCGGAGATCGCGCGGGACCGCTAGCCACCCGGAACCCTATAAACACCGAAGTGTCGAGATATGGGACAACTGCGTTTCGGGACAGTCCTGCATCGGACATGGACAAAAAAAGGCCCCGCCCGGAACCAATTCGGGCGAGGCCTCGATGCGGAGGCTACGGCGTCAGACGGTCTCGATATCGTAGCAGACCCGCCAGTCGACCATGTTCTCGGGATCTTCCGACCCTTCGTCGGCCGGCTGGTGTCGATCGATCCAGCTCGCTGCCTCGCCCGTGAACTCCCGGCGGTAGTTAGCTAGATGGTCGTTGGCCGTAAATTTGTCGAGTTCTAACCCGAACAACTCCACGACCAAGTTGTCACCGGCGTGACCCTCGAAAAGAACCTTGTCTATCTTGTCGACCTTGTTCCGGCGCGGGTGGTCAGAGATCGCCCAGTAGCCCTGCTCCGGGAACTCGATCTCGTGCGATTCACCAGCGGTCGTGATCACGGAACGGAAGCGGAACTCACCCTCGTCGTCCCACATGGCTTCCTTGTTGTCCTTAATCTGGACCCAACGAAGCGTGACCCGGATCTGGCCGCCACCGTGTTCCGACATTCTAGCTCCTGTTTCTCGTACGACTTTTGCGTTGCGCGGAGTAAATAGAGCGCACGCGGGGTTTCGGTCAAGGGTGCTTGCGCCCGAAAACAGCATAGCTATCACGACTCGCGGCTCTTGCTGGCTCAGACCGGCAACAATCGGTCGATCAGTTTTGACAGACTGAGCTAGGTGGAAAGCATCACGGCAAACGACACGGCAGTGCCAACGCCTTGGCGCAGGTTGCGTCCTGTGAGTGTTTCGCGGCCCAGCAGTGCCTCGAGTCTCTGCGAACGAACGCGATCCAAAGGATCCAGCACTCGACCGATAACACGGCGTGGACGCAGAGCAGGACGAATCGTCGCAGGGTTCGTGTCTCCTGCGACCTAGGGCCCGAGCGCGTGCCGCCACAGAGCATTGAGATAGGTGATGTGACCCGCTCTGCTAGGGACAGCGAAGAGGATGCCCGAAACGCGAACTGCGGTCGGTGCTACGGTCACGTGCGACGGTCTCTGATAGTGGGTGGGGGATGGTTGAAAGTGTCTTCCGAGCCATCCGATCTTTCCATGCAATGGTCGACGACGGAGATTCCCTTGAGCTACTTGTTCACTCCGACGAACTGAACCGCCATGAGCCCTACGTTGATTTCGCGAGGCCTGATTGCCGCAGCCATCCTCACCACAATACCAAGCGCGGTATCGGGTCAGGAGGCACGTTCCCGATGGGAGCGCATGTGCGAGATCCGATCGGAGAAATTTGAGCTTGTCATGCCGCAGGCGATGCAGGACAATGATCTCGATATGTGGATCGTGGTGATGCGCGAAGGCCTTCTCGATCCGATGTGGGAGGCATTGGGCCGTGGCTACGTAGGGGACTGGGCCTACTACGTTTTCACCAGTCAGGGAGACCGTGTCGAGCGTGCCGCACTCGGTGTGAGCGGATACCGGCTGGAGCAATGCCACGTCTACGACTATTTCGGTGGAGCTGGCGAACTCGCCTCCTACGTGGCAGAGCGTGACCCGGACCGCATCGGCGTGAACATGGCCGAGTCTATCGGAGGGGCAGACGGTCTTTCTCACACGTCCTACAACCACCTCGTTGAGGAGCTTGGCTCGTACGGCGATAGACTGGTGTCCGCTGAGAGGTTCGTGTCGGACTTCCGATCCACGAGGACCGCCCTCGAAATCGCGACGTTTGCTCAAGCCGGCGAGATCAGTCGCCAGATCGCAGAGCGCGCATTCTCGAACGAGGTGATCACGCCCGGTGTGACGACGCTCGAAGATGTCGCGTGGTGGATGTCTGACCAACAGCTGGATCGTGGCCTGGAATCGTCGTTCGACATGCCCTCGGTCTACGTCACCGGACCAGAAGGCATCGTTGCATCGTCCTCCGACCGAATCATCCAGCGTGGGGATCTTCTCATGCTCGACTGGGGGGTCGGGTACCTTGACTTCTACACCGACATGAAGCGCATCGCTTATGTGCTTCGCGACGATGAGACAGAGGCGCCTTCTGGAATTCGGCACGCGTTCGAGCGTGGACGTGAGGTGCGAGACGTTATGAAGGCTACCATCCGACCCGCCGCGTCCGCGGGAGAGGCGCTCGAAAGGACATGGGTCGCGCTGGAGGCGGAAGGATTCAACCGAATCGAGTTCAACCAGCCTACGCAAGACCCTGCGATAACCGACGTGGCTCTTGGGCCTCACTCAGTAGGGAACTGGGGACATGGACTTGGTCCGTCGCTCGCGTCCTTCAATCCAACTCGAATGACCTATGAGCTGCGTCCCGGGACGCTGATTTCGATTGAACTGTTCGCGTATACGGCGAACCCCGACTGGGACAACGCCAAGATCCGGGTACCGCTCGAGGACGATGCTGTCATCACGGAGCGGGGTGTCGAGTGGCTGTACCCGGTGAACAACCGCATCCTGATCATCAAGTGAAGTGGCTCTCGTTAAAGCGGCTCCATTGATAGACTTTGAAGCATTCGACGCGTTGACCTTCGACTGCTATGGAACGCTCATTGACTGGGAGACCGGGATCCTTCGGGCACTTGGTGATCTTCTGGGGGCGGCAGCTGAAGGAGAGCCACCAGGTGCCCTACTGGAGCGGTATGGGCGTTTTGAACCGGAGGCTGAGCACGGCGATTTTCGCCACTATCGCGAAGTGCTCAAGGACGTGGCGCGACGCTTTGCCGCAGAGTTTGATCATGAGATTGATGGGAGGGCTGCGGAACGGTTCGCCGAGTCGGTTTCACAGTGGCCTCCTTTCCCCGACACCGTTGCGGCCCTCGACGCACTCGGCACGCGCTACCGTCTCGCGATCGTCTCCAATGTGGACGCAGACCTCTTCGCCGGTTCGGCTGCGCAGTTGGGTGCCGACTTCGACCAGGTGGTGACGGCCAGTCAGGTGGAGAGTTACAAGCCGGCGCCGGCACATTTTCACGAAGTTGTGCGGAGGTTAGGGCTCCCGATAGAACGGGTACTTCATGTGGCGCAGAGCCTCTATCACGACATCCTTCCAGCCACCGAACTCGGATTCACCTGCGTCTGGGTCAACCGCCGGGCAGGACGATCTGGCACCGGCGCTACGCCCCGGTCCGATGCGCGGCCCGATCTCGAGGTGCCGACTTTGGCCGCATTGGCAGAGGCGATGGGCCTGGCACGAGGTATGAACTAGGCACGGCGACATTCGTAGAGGACTGCCCCCGAATACATGTTGGCCGGTCGTGCGCCGCCGAAGACATGACTGCGGGCGACCAGCGACTCGACGACGGGCGGAACCGCGGCTGCACGACGGTGCTGCTTGCGGCGAACGGCGAACACAACATTCCAAACGCGGTCGAGTGAGCGCAGGGGCAGAATTGGAGCTTCCTCATCACGGGGCGGGTGCCTAAGCGAACCCGGGGCTATTGCATAGCCACCGGGGTGAACATTGCGTTCGCCACCTCCAATTCCGTGGATTCGCGGGCCTTCCAGTATGGGGCCGCTTGCGGCCCCGTTTGGCCTCTCAGTCGAAGCTGCGCTGGAAGCCGGAACCAGGAACCCTGCAAGAGATGCTTGGCCTGGGCGACCACATTGGTACGCTCGAGCCGGGCAAGCTCGGCAATGTGATTGTCACCGATGGGAATCCGCCGGAGACCCAGATCCAGATGACCAAGCTCTTCATCCTCGGTCGGCCGATGAGCACCGCCACCAAGGACAAGTCGCCACTGTTGTCCGCCGGAGAACCAGACCCCCGTGGCCTGTTGCAGTGGGCAGCGAAACCCTCCGGGTCGGATACTGAGCACGAGCGCGTGTGAAGAACCTCCAGTCGCTCCGGTCCAGCCTTTCGGAGTTCTTCGATCGCGGTCTATCCGTCGTGACTACCGTATCAGCACGATGTGGCCGTCCCGCCACCTGCGAACTCGACGAAACGCCGATAGATCTGGAGATCGAGCTCGCCGCCGCCGCCGGCGATGAGCCCCCCCCGTGGTGGCCCCACCGACGAGGTCTCACTGCATGACTGGGCGAGAAACTGCGAGACTGGGCCTACCGTGCACACTGCGAAGGCGATCAGGAAGGCAGTGCGCTTCCATGACGACGTTACCCCGATGTCATGGCGCTCCTCGGTGCTACCTACATGAACGGATTCTCGCCAGACGCGTGATCCGTGATGTCGTGAACTGCAGTCAACTCTGGAACTGCCTCGCGCAACATTCGTTCGACGCTCTGCCGGAGCGTCATCGCCGAAAGCGCGCACCCCTGACATCCACCACTCATCTCGACATAGATCTCGGTTTCTTTCACGTCGACCAGCGAAATTAGGCCGCCATGCGATGCGATGGCAGGATTGACCTGGGCGTCCAGGATTTCCCGCACACGCTCGGCGATCTCGCCTGTGGGCTCTTTCTTTCCTCGCCGATTCGTGACCTGTGGCACGACGCCGTCTGCCGGACGAACTTCAAAGCCGCTCTCGTTGACCCGGTCTACATAGTCGACGGTCGCACCTTCGAGCATCGTCGTGTCGCCCTCACGCAGATACACATCGAAGCCATCAGCATCGACGACACTCTCGTCGGCGGACTTCTCGGCGGGGTCGACCAGCGTGAGGTCGAAGGTCGGAGAGGTGCTCTCCCCAGACACTCGAATACGCAGAGCCTGGCCGGCGTCGTCTCCTTCGCCTAGGAAAGAGGTCACCATGTCACGGGCTCGATCTGTGAAAATGATCATGCTGCTCAGTTCGTGTTTTCGGACGTATGGTCGCTGGCGAGACTGATGTCTCGCCAGCTCGGAAGGTAATAATACCCCCGGACCCCGATTGGGTTCGACCCCTGACCGGATTCGAACCCGTTGATCGTCGTATGTGCCAAGGGTACCTTTCTCGGCCTCCGAACACCCGGAAAACACCGAAGATACAAGGCTTTTCATGGCTACCGCCGATCTGATGGACAAGCTCGTTTCCCTCGCCAAAAGGCGCGGATACGTATTTCAGTCTTCGGAGATTTACGGCGGAACCGGATCAGTGTGGGATTATGGTCCTCTCGGAGTTGAGCTCAAGCGCAACATCAAGGACCGGTGGTGGTCCTCCATGGTGCATCGCCGGGCCGATATCGAAGGGCTCGATGCAGCCATCCTGATGCATCCGAAAGTCTGGGAGGCATCGGGGCACGTCGAGAGCTTCACTGACCCCCTCGTCGAATGTACGAACTGTCACCGACGCTTCCGCGCGGACCTGCCCGAGGTAGAGAAAGGCCAGTGTCCATCGTGTGGGACCAGGGACGTGTTCACCGAGCCTCGCCTGTTCAACTTGATGTTCAAGACCTTCATGGGACCGGTCGAGGATTCGTCCGCCACGGTCTACATCAGGCCCGAAACGGCTCAAGGAATTTTTGTAAACTTCCTGAACGTGCAGGGGGCGGCTCGGCAGAGGGTCCCGTTCGGGATCGCGCAGATCGGAAAAGCCTTCCGGAACGAAATCACGCCTGGCAACTTCATCTTCCGTACGCGTGAGTTCGAGCAGGCGGAGATGCAGTTCTTTGTGAAGCCTGGTGACGACGAAGAGTGGTTCGATCGCTGGATGGAGACGCGCATGCAGTGGCATCTCGACCTCGGTATCAGGGAAGAGAAGCTTCGCTTCCATGAGCACGGACCGGACGAACTCGCCCATTACTGCAAGAAGGCCTACGACGTGGAGTATGAGTTCCCGTTCGGCTGGAAGGAATTCGAGGGCATCCACAACCGCACGGACTACGACCTCTCGCGTCACCAAGAGTTCTCGGGCAAGCGCCTCGAGTATATCGATGCGCCGACGAATGAGCGATTCATTCCCTTCGTGGTCGAGACCTCGATGGGTGTGGATCGTACGACCCTCGTCGTACTCGCTGACGCATACCGCGAGGAGGAGATCGAGGGAGACACGCGAGTCATGCTAGCGCTCAACCCGTCGATCGCTCCGATCAAGGCCGCCGTCTTCCCACTCGTGAAGAAGGATGGAATGCCGGAGATCGCCCACAAGCTGAACGACGACCTGCGGGCGGCAGCGATCCCTTCGTTCTACGATCAGGCGGGTGCGATCGGACGGCGCTACCGCAGGCAGGACGAAATCGGGACGCCTTGGTGTGTGACCGTCGATGGCGAGTCCGCCGAAGAAGGGACGGTCACGATTCGTGATCGTGACTCACTCAAGCAGGTGAGGATATCGACCGAGAAGGTGGTGTCCTGGATTCGAGAGCGGCTACTCTGATGGGTGATATCGTCGTCTATGCTGCGGGTGAAATTCATTCTAAATGGCGCGAGGAACTCCGTAGTCATCTGGAGTCGCTCGCGGTCGAGGTGGAGATCGTGGGGCCCCACGCGGTCCACGACCGTTCGGACACCGTTGGTGAGGACATTCTCGGTGAGCAACCGGGACCGATGTATCGCGACCTGATGGGCGCGCGTGTGAATGCACTGCGGACCCGAGTGCTGATGCAGCGCGCCGATCTTTGCGTGGCGTTCTTCGGTCCCAAGTACAAGCAGTGGAATACCGCGTCTGACGCTGGGGCTGCAGTGGCCAGTGGTTTGCCGCTGGTCTTGGTACGTGCGGATGAGCATGTGCACGCACTCAAGGAAATGGATGCGCTCGCGACGCTCACCGTAGAGACGCTGGAGCAGGCGGCACAGGCAATCGCGTACATCTTCGAGTAGGCCTATAATCTCAGCCGGCACCGTCACGTGTTCGTGACGGGTCTTTCTCACCGTGTGTCGGAGTGCATTCGTGTCGTCGAAATCCGAAGTCTTTACCTCTCGCTGGGGCATGCTCCTGGCCATGCTCGGAATGGCTGTCGGGACGGGAAATATCTGGCGCTTCCCCCGCATAGCGGCGAGCAATGGAGGGGGGTCCTTTCTTGTCGCGTGGGTGGTGTTCCTCATCGCCTGGTCCATTCCTCTTCTCATTCTCGAGTTCGGGATGGGCAAAGCGACACGGCAAGGTGCGGTCGGGTCGTTCGTGAAGACCCTGGGGCCGGGTTTCGCGTGGATGGGCGCGTGGGTCGCGTTTGTCGCCACCGCGATCATGTTCTACTACAGCGTCGTCATGGGATGGACGCTCCGCTTCTTCGTCGGGACGCTCACAGGCGAGGTTCCGGGTGCGACGCCAAGCGCTTTCTGGGACAGCTTTCACTCCACGCCCGGTGCGATTTTGACGCATGCGATCGCCATGGCCATGGCCCTCTTCGTGGTCTCGAAGGGAGTCAGAGGCATCGAGACGGCGGCTAAGGTGCTCATTCCCAGCTTGATCGCGCTCGTGCTGGTTCTGGCGATTCGTGCGGTCACATTGCCGGGAGCTACAGAAGGCCTCGCGTTCTTATTCACACCCAAGCTGTCTGACCTCACGAACTACTCGATCTGGATTGAGGCGCTCACGCAGAACGCCTGGGACACGGGGGCCGGGTGGGGTCTGGTCCTGACGTACGCCATCTACATGCGCGCAAACGAAGACACGGCCCTCAACGCCTTTGTCATCGGATTTGGCAACAACGCGATGTCCCTCCTCGCGGGCATCATGGTTCTCTGCACGGTATTTTCCGTGATGCCGGCCGCGGAAGCGACAACGATGCTGGCCACGTCAGGCAACGAAGGACTCACCTTCATATGGGTGCCACAGCTCTTCGCGCAGATCCCCGGAGGGCGCTTCTTTCAAGCGCTCTTTTTCCTAGCGCTCGTGTTTGCCGCGTGGACGAGCCTGGTGGCCATGATCGAGATGGCGTCCCGCCTGCTCATGGATCTGGGTGTCGAGCGAGGAAAGGCCATCAAGATGGTCGGGGCCGCCGGACTGCTCTTCGGTATTCCGAGTGCGCTTCGGCTTGAGTTCTTCCAGAACCAGGACTGGGTCTGGGGTGTAGCACTAATGGTCAGTGGCTTTTTCTTCGCCTTCGCGGTGCTGCGTTATGGCGTCACCAAGTGGCGGGAGACCTTCATCAACCAGGAAGGCTCCGACATTCATATCGGCGCCTGGTGGGACTGGGCGATCCGACTTGTCGCATTCGAGGCGGTATTCCTTGCGGGTTGGTTCCTGTGGGCGGCTCGCGGCGAGGACTTCCAGTCCACGTGGACGCTGTTCAGCCCATACAACGTGGGTTCGGTCGTCATTCAGTTCGCGATCGTCGCCGGGGTGTTCCTGATGTTGAACAAGAAACTCGCCGCTGCGGTCGAACGAGGACATTCCCTGCGCTCCGGTGACTGACGCTGGCGGTCTTGGCGCATCCCATGCTACCCCGGAGGCGCCGACAGGACATGACGTTCGACGCATTTATGTTGTTTGCGCAGGACGCTTTCGAAGAAATCCCTGCGCTCTACCGGGAGGGCGTGGACGGATTGTCCGTACGAAGGGACGCACCGTCTCATCCGGATCTCGAAGGTGTATGGACGCTCGGCGAGTGTCTGACTGAAGAGCACCCTTCGGACTTCGGCAGTGCCGAGACGACGCGCTCCGTTCTGGCTCTCTACTGGGGGGCGTTCCGCGAGGTCGCGACGGAGGACCCGGATTTCGATTGGGAGGGCGAGATCTGGGAGACGCTGACCCACGAACTTCGTCACCACCTTGAGTCACTTGCTCGGGAAGACGACCTCGAGGGCGTCGACTACGCGATGGACGAGACGTCCAAGCGGTTTGACGGCCAGGACTTTGATCCGTGGTACTACCAGTACGGGGAAGAGGTCGAGGCAGGGACGTACCGGGTCGAGAACGCCTGGTATCTAGAGAAAGAGTGGACAGCCGGAGAGCGAGCGGCGCTCACGACCATGACGTTCGACTGGGACGACGGACACTACGCCTTCACCAGTCCGCCTCAATGGACTGACGTTCACTTTGTCCTGATTCACGGCATCGACATCGGTGACCGGACTCTCGAGATCGTGCTCGTGATGAAGCGCTCGTGGCGGCAGTCGCTAAGGCGATTGTTCGTTCGGGTTGGACGAGAAGCGACCGAGAGTGAGGCCCATGCGGAACCGCTCGACGGAGAGGGGTAGGTTTCGGCATGTCACTTCATGATGCGTATGCGCGGGTCACCCCGTTCGAGTTCGCCTTCCGGGACCAGTCTAGGGCGGATCAACTCGTCGCGGATGTCGAGGAGGAAGCAAGGGGCCGCGGTGCCGACGTGGCTGCCCCTCACGCATTCGTGACGATGGGGGCGGTGGCGGGGTTTGTCGCTGAAATCGAGGGCCCCGACGCTCCTGTCGGCGCAACCCATCAGTATGGCGCGCTGGCCTTTCAGGGGTATCACTTCACCAAGGCGTCCTTTCCTCTCTACCTCCTGACGACCCACGCGGTCAGATATCTCGTAGAGGGCTCGCCGGGGGGCGTGGCCTCGGCCCCGACTCCCGCCGGCTATCTGCAGCTTCCGCAGCACCTGTTCTGGACGGACAGTGGCCAGGGTCCGGAGTCTGTGGACGGCGTTTTCTGGACCACCACCGAGGACGGCGCGCTCCACGCGCTTCTCGCTTCGGGGGTTCGCTCGGATGGCTCGGGGCTCGGTGTCGTTCCCCTGCCTGAGGCCCCGATGGCGGATGCGAGCGACTGGTTGGGGCTCGACGCTCGCGGTGATGGCCGTGACTTCGCGAGTGATCTGCCCGGAGCCGACATCGACGGCCTTTATTCCGTTGCCTCCTCCGGAGAAGTTCTCAAACTTCTCTCTCGGTTCTGGGCGTACATGGAGGCGGTCCCAGGCGCGGCCGAGCGGAGTGCCCCGACGACGGAGGTCGCCGCAGGTGATGATGGGAGCCAGAATGCCGACCCAGAGCCATCTGCTCTACCCTATACGAGAGTCACTTTGTCCGGCTGAGGCCTGACCGCGAATGCCCCGAGAATCGAAGAAAGCGCGAATCGAGAGAGCGGCCGAGGTCTATGGCCTTCTCGAGTCCGAGTATCCGAATGCCCACTGTGAGTTGACGTTCGGGAACCCGTTTCAACTGGCAGTTGCGACGATTCTGTCGGCTCAGACGACAGATGTCAGGGTCAACATGGTCACCCCACCGCTTTTCGCGCGGTACCCGACGGCCGAGGCTCTCGCCAACGCTCAGCAGGAGGACGTTGAGGGGATTGTCCGAACGACCGGTTTTTTCAGGAACAAGGCGAAGAACATCATCGGGTTCGCGCGCGGGCTCATGGGGGAGCACGGGGGAGTCGTCCCCCAGACCATCGCCGAACTGTCAGCACTGCCGGGCGTCGGACGGAAGACTGCGAATGTCGTGCTGGGCAACGCGTTCAGCATCAACGAAGGTGTGGTCGTTGATACGCATATCAAGCGTCTGTCCACGCTCATGCGCCTTACGAAAGAAAAGACGCCCGAAAAGATCGAGCTGGATCTCATCAGGACGTTCCCGAGGGAGCAGTGGACCATGCTGGCCCATCTTCTCATCTGGCATGGCCGTCGCGTCTGTGATGCTAGGAAGCCACGTTGCGAGGCCTGTCTCGTGTCCCACCTGTGCCCATCGTCCCGCGTGTAAGCATGCCATTCCATGGGAGCACTCGTCCCATCTCACACTTTTCCTGGCCGCCATCGAGCGGCCGATGAGAACACTTTATGCCTGACCGAAATGACGCTGTCGTCCTCGTCGAGGAGTGGGTCGAGAATGACGGACTCAGGAAGCACATGTACTCGGTAGAGGCGGCGCTTCGGCACTATGCCCGCATGCGAGGCGAGGACGAAGATCTCTGGGGGATGGCAGGATTGCTGCACGATCTCGATTGGGAGAAGTACCCAGATCGACACCCACTGACCGCCGTTGAGCATCTGCGCGAAGCCGGGTACCCCGAAGAAATTCTTCAGGCGATCCTGGCGCATCGAGCCGACTATACCGGCGTCAATCCGACCACTGATCTGCAGAAGCACTTGGTCGCCTGTGACGAACTCTCAGGACTGGTGTTCGCGACCTGCCTAGTTCGTCCTTCGGGAATCGACGATCTCAAGCCGAAGTCGGTGACCAAGAAGCTCAAGGACAAGGGTTTCGCAGCTGGTGTGAGCCGAGACGAGGTCCAGAACGGGATCGAGCTGCTCGGATTAGATCGTGTGGAGCACATTCAAAATGTCATCGATGGCCTGAGAGTGGCGGCTGCCGAACTTGGGATCCGCGGAGAAGACGTCAGTGGCTAGCGGAACCGCGGTTTTCACGACTGGGTAGGTACCCCGCCCGCTTCTCTCGGCCGACACCCATGCCTCGCACTCTCGTCCTCCTCGCCTTCGGACTCCTAGCGACGCTCCCAATTGGGATGCGTGCGCAGGATGTCGAGATGCTGGGGGAGCGATATGGCACGCCCGTGCCCGATGGATATCGCCGAATGAGGGCTGCGGATCCGGGGGCATTCGAGTTCGAGCGTGCCTGGGTGGCTCGAGGCGTGGGCGAGGCGATGCTCGCGCCGTATATGGCTGCGGGTGCAGCCGCGATACGCGGGGCCCCACTCCCGCTCGGTCCTCGCGATGGTCCGGTGCAGGGAACGTTCGAGATCCCGGTCGTGCTGGGGCTCTTCAGCAACTCCGGATCTCAACCTCCGTTTTCCCGGGATACCATCCAGGAGGCGTATTTTGGCGCGGTTGGACAGACGATTACCGACTACTACGAAGAGGTCTCAGGTGGTCGGGTGACGCTTCGGGGTGACGTGCTCGACTGGGTTCAGACAGACCGGCCAGACACTGCGTACACGGTGGGTGAGAGCGGGCTGGTTGGCGACTCCCTGGGCGGTGGTGGTACCGGAAATTTTATCGTTGACCTGCTTGACCGGATCCCTCCGGTCGACTGGGGCCTCTACGACAGCGACGGCCCTGATGGGATTCCCAACTCCGGTGATGACGACGGATTCGTCGATTTGCTCGCACTCGTGCAGCCTACTCGTGGCGGTGAATGTGGCGGGAGCGGATCTGAGAATCGTATCTGGTCGCACCGCTGGTCCCTGTCCTCCGCGACGAGCGGGATGCCGCACACCACGGCGACACCCGCGGCCGGCGGAGGCTTGATCCGAATCAACGACTACACTGTCCAGCCGGCGGTCGCGTGCTCAGGTGGCGGTCTGTCCCAGATCGGTGTGTTCACGCATGAACTCGGTCACGCTTTCGGCCTTCCCGATCTCTACGACCCTGATCTGATCCACGCTGGCGCAGGAGCGTGGGATCTGATGTCCTCGGGTTCGTGGGGCTGCAACAATGTGTCGCCTCAGACGCCGTGCCACATGGGTGCGTGGAGCAAGGCTGCCCTGGGCTGGGTGGACGTCATCACCCTCGCGCCGGACACGGATCATGGAACGCTGGTCGTGGACCCGGTGCAGGGCAGTGGCACCGTGTACCGAGTTGACGCTGTCGATGGCTCTGGGGAGTACTTCCTCGTCGAAAATCGACAGCGTGAGGGCTACGATCTCGAGATCTTCTCAGAAGGTCTTCTCATCTGGCAGATCGATCCGGCTTTGATCGAGACGAAGTGGCCCGCGAATCGGGTGAATGCCGGCGAGCACATGGGAGTCTGGCTCCGTCAGGCCGACGGTCTTGGGGATCTCCAAGCGGGGTCCGGTCGAGGCGACGCCGGGGATCCGTTCCCAGGACAGTCCGGGAATCGAGCGTTCCATTCGATCACGACGCCGAGTGCGCTGTCCTGGCCGGGGGCTGAGACCGGCTTCACGCTGTTCGACATCGTTCCCGCTGGTGACCAGATCAGCCTTCACGTGGTGACGGGCTTTTCCGAGGTGACGGTTCGTGCCGATGGCGCTGCGAGCAGCGACGATCTGTTCACGGTGAACGGAGTCCCGGTTAGCCCCCCGGCGACGACCTTTCTCTCGTCTCCGTTCGTTGAGCACGCGATCGAGGCGGCATCGGGTGAGTTTACCGGCCCTGGGGTTCGAACGCCGTTCCTGTCATGGGCGGACGACGATGACGCGATGCGTGCACGCACCATCATCACATCGGTCACCGATGTGGAATACGTAGCGAACTATTCGGGTATCGAGTACGAGTTGGCGCTGACTCTGACCGGGGGCGTCGCTGGAGTCGAACCAGCCTTGTTCTCGAGCAAGCCGGTGGGAGAGGACCTCTGGTTTGGCCCAGGTGAGGCCGTAACCCTGGAGGCCGTCCCCGTCACTGGATTTGAATTTCTTTCCTGGTCAGGGGCTCTGGCAGGGCAGCCGAATCCGGCTGTGTTCACGATGGCAGGACCGCTGGCTGCCGGCGCAGACTTTGCTCTCACATATGCCGTTCCGGAGACCACACTCGAACTGCCTTCTGGGACGCACTTGGAGGTGCAACTCGAGGTAGCGAACGGGACCGCCCCTATTCGGTGGACGCTGGTTGATGGTACGCTCCCTGACGGGCTGGCGCTCTCAATAGTGGGGGAGATCACGGGCGCGGCTCTCGACCTTGGACCGGTCCCGCTCACTTTCGACGCCGTAGATGCGAACGGGCTACCGTCCACCGGGGTGATCACGCTCGATCTCGTGCCCCCGCTGATACCGATTGAACAGTTGGTGCAGCAATTTCTGCTCGTTGGAGAGGGGCTGAACAGCGCCCAGATCAGTTTGCTCAACCGGCAGGGCAACGGAATCGGCGCGTACGATCTTGGCGATTTCCGCGCCTGGGTTTTGGGTAATCCAGTGTTAGCGCTTAGTGCCAATTTTTCGGCGGTACACAGAGAGACCTTGGTGATCCCGATGGGCCCGAAGAACAGGAAGTGGTGATGAGACCGTTCAGATCGCGACTTCGGGTGGTGGCTATCGCGGGCCTCATTGTCTCGGCGGCGTCCTGCGATTCGGGACCGAAGGGCCCGGGCAGCCTGCTGGCTCGAGCGACCGGCGAAGAACTCGCTGGGGTTCTGATCCAGGTGGAGGGCCTAGGTATCCAGAGCTTTTCTGGACGTGGCACGACCCGGGTGTACGCAGCGGAGACCCCCGGGGCCGCGAACACGCACCGCGTACTTCTGATCGATCCCGTTGGAGGCGATCTCGGCTTTGAAATTTTCGTCGAGGACCGAGCGATGGAGGGGCCGATCATCACTGTACTCCAAGCCTCTCTCCTAAACCATCGTACGGCGTCCGCAGCCGTCGCCACAGTTGCCATCGAGCGCTGAAGCTCCGGTCTAATCGGGGCTGTCGGACCGCTTGCCGACCTATCCTCGTTCCACCATCTTGCGCGGGCCGTTTTTCACACCCTGCGGGGTGTGTGGTGCGGTCCGCCAGAAGTGCCTTAAAACTGATCATTTGGCCGCCCGTGAGGCGGAGGAACCGCCCATGACCGCATCGACTTGGATCACCATGATCGTGGTCATGACGTTCATTTGGGGTGGTTTCGCGACGGTGCTTCTCACCGCGATCCGGAAAGAATCCGGCAAGAGCGATGGGTAACATCCGCTACTCCGTGCGACCGCGGCATCTGCGAGGCCCGTGCCCCGACGCGACGACCTAGAGACCATACTCATTCTGGGGTCCGGCCCGATCATCATCGGCCAGGCCTGTGAGTTCGACTATTCCGGTACTCAGGCCGTTCGCGCCCTGAAAGAAGAAGGCTACCGGGTCGTCCTGGTCAATTCGAACCCTGCCACCATCATGACCGATCCGGATCTCGCGGATCGGACCTACATCGAGCCTATTACGGCCGAGTGGGTTGAGATGGTGATCGAGCGGGAGAAACCTGATGCGCTCCTTCCGACCATGGGCGGTCAGACCGCGCTGAATGTCGCGATGGATCTACACCATGCCGGGGTGCTCGGAAAGCACGGCGTGGAGCTGATCGGGGCCAATGCTCGCTCGATCGAGATGGCAGAGGACCGCGAGAAATTCACGGAGGCGATGCATCGTATCGGCCTGAAGGTGCCGACCGGGGGCTTCGCCAAGACGATCGAAGAGGCGTTCGAGGTCGTCGAGACGACGCACTATCCCGCGATCGTGCGCCCGTCGTTCACGATGGGCGGGACCGGCGGTGGCATCGCGTACAATCGCGAAGAATTCGAAATCCAGGTCCGCAAAGGCCTCGACGCATCTCCGATCACCGAAGTGCTCATCGACCGCTCCGTCATCGGGTGGAAGGAATACGAACTCGAGGTCGTTCGCGACGGCAACGACAACGTCATCATTGTGTGCTCGATTGAGAACTTCGACCCGATGGGCGTACATACCGGTGATTCGATCACCGTTGCACCCGCTCAGACGCTCACCGACGTCGAGTACCAACACATGCGTGATGCCTCGATCGCGATCATTCGCGAGATCGGTGTCGAGGCTGGTGGCTGTAACGTCCAGTTCGCGGTGAACCCGGACAATGGCGAGCTCCTCGTAGTGGAGATGAACCCGAGGGTCTCTCGGTCTTCTGCGCTCGCTTCGAAAGCGACGGGATTCCCGATCGCCCGGGTTGGGGCGAAGCTCGCCGTGGGATATCACTTGGACGAGTTGCCGAACGACATCACGGAGACCACACCGGCCTCGTTCGAGCCCACGCTGGACTATGTCGTCGTCAAGCTGCCCCGCTTTGCGTTTGAGAAATTTCCGGGAGTCGACGACACCCTCGGTGTCCAGATGAAGGCCGTCGGCGAGACCATGGCGATCGGCCGTACGTTCCGGAGTGCCTGGCAAAAGGGATTCCGTGGACTTGAGACCGGAAGGCATGGCTGGGTCACCGGTAAGACTTTGGAGGACGACGGACTCGCGAATGGTGAGGTCTCGACGTTGGTCTCTTCGCTACGACGCCCGACTGCTGAGAGGCCATATCAGTTGAAGCGAGCCTTTGAGGCTGGGCTCGGCGTTGAAGAGATTTTCGAGGCGACGAAAATCGATCGATGGTTTCTGGACCAGCTCCAGCAGATCCTGGAGTGGGAAGGGCGTTACTCCGGGGCAGACGAGGTCAGCACCGACTTCCTCCGGGCGATGAAGCGCGAGGGATTCAGTGACCTGCAGCTTGCCGAACTGCGCAACGAAGACGAAGTCGCGGTGCGCGAGCGGCGCTGGGACGTGGGTATTCGAGCCACGTTCAACGTCGTCGACACGTGTGCCGGAGAGTTCCCTGCGGAGACGACCTACTACTACTCGTCGTACGAAGACGAGACTGAGAGTGTGCGGTCGGAACGGGACAAGATCGTGATCCTCGGCAGCGGGCCGAACCGCATCGGGCAGGGCATCGAGTTCGACTACTGCTGTGTCCAGGCGGTCCTCGCGTTGAAGGAGGCAGGGTACGAAACCATCATGATCAACTCCAACCCTGAAACTGTTTCCACGGACTTCGACGTCAGCGACAAGCTCTACTTCGAACCGCTCACGCTCGAGGATGTCTTAGAGATCCTCCATCTCGAGCAGCCCAAGGGCGTCATCGTCCAGCTTGGCGGACAGACGCCGCTCAAACTGGCGGAGGGCCTTGAGGCCTTCGGTGCCCCCGTACTGGGCACTCCAGTCGACGCGATCGATCGCGCAGAGGATCGAGACCGCTTCGATGAAGTCTGTCGGATCATTGGGGCTCGTACACCAGACAACGGCATGGCAACGAGCGAAGAGGAAGCCATTGCCGTGGCTGAAAAGATTGGGTTCCCGGTTCTGGTCCGCCCAAGCTATGTCCTCGGCGGCCGTGCCATGCGGATCATCTACGACGAACCCTCGCTCAAGCAGTACTTCGAGGAGGCCGTAAAGGCGTCTCCGGACCACCCGGTGCTGATCGATCGATTCCTCGAAGACGCGTTCGAGGCAGATGTCGATGCGCTTTGCGACGGCACCGACGTAGTGATCGGCGGAATCATGCAGCATATCGAGGACGCAGGAGTTCACTCGGGCGACTCGGCCTGTGTTATCCCTCCGTACGCCTTGTCCGGCGATTCGCTCGAGGAGATCCGTGCTCTGACCCGCAAGTTCGCGCTCGAACTCGGAGTCATTGGACTCATGAACGTGCAGTATGCCATCCGAGACGGGGTGGTCTACGTGCTTGAGGTGAATCCGCGAGCCTCCAGAACGATACCGTTCGTCAGCAAGGCTACAGGCTACCCGCTGGCCCGTATCGCATCGCGAATCATGGCCGGAGAGCGACTTGCTGATCTCGACGTCCCAGAGGAGCCGCCGGTGCCCGGGGTCGCGGTGAAGGAAGCGGCCTTCCCGTTCAACCGGTTTGACGTCGATGTCCTTCTGGGTCCCGAGATGAGATCTACCGGTGAGGTCATGGGTTTTGATGACTCCTTCGGGATGGCATTCGCAAAGGCGCAGGTATCCGCGGGCAACGATCTTCCGGAGGCCGGCAAGGTTATCGTCACGGTGAACGAGCGTGATCGCGAGACGGTGACGCCCATGCTGCGGCGCCTGCGGGACCTCGGATTCGAGTTGATGGCGACCAAAGGCACACAGGCGTATTTGAGCCGCCTCGGCGTACCTGCCGAAATGGTTTACAAGGTCGGCGAGGGGCGTCCGAACATCGTCGACCACATCGTGACGGGTGATATCGCGCTGCTCATCAACACGCCGCTCGGCAAGAAGTCGCAGTACGACGATTACGCCATGCGACGGGCTGCGATCACCCACAGTGTCCCCTATCTAACCACGATGTCGGCGACGTCGGCGGCCTGTGATGCACTGATCGCTCTGAAGTCCCGACGCCGCGAGGTTCTGTCGATCCAGGAACGTATCGCCTCCCTCCAGACGCCTGTCGGCGCAGCCTAGGACTGCGCAGCACACAACCGCGCCGACGCTGAACCCAGGGCAGGACCAGCATGACTGATCGGACCGGCTTCTTTTTGCACCATGCCTCGCCGCTGCATGACACAGGCTGGGGGCATCCTGAGCATCAGGGCCGCCTGCGCGCACTGGCTTCGACCGTGGGAAGGGACTTGCTGACGCTCCACGGTCATGTAGAGCAGATGGCCCCTGCCGATGCGTCACTCGTCGATATCGGCCGTGTTCATTCCGAGTCTCAGATCGCCAACGTGCGGGCTGCGTGCGATCAGGCTTCGGCCTCGGGCAGCATCGCGGCAATCGATCCCGATACGAAAGTGTCTTCCGCGTCGTGGGAAGCTGCTCTCGGCAGTGCTGGGACTGCGATCGTTGCGGTCGCTGCCGTGGCGCGCGGCGAGCTGGCGAATGCGTTTGTTGCCACACGGCCGCCGGGGCACCATGCCACGCCAGATCAGGCGATGGGCTTCTGTCTGTTCAACAACGTGGCCGTGGCGGCCCGCTTCCTGCAGGCCGCAGGACTTGCCGAGCGGGTGCTCATCGTCGACTGGGATGTCCACCACGGAAACGGCACTCAGGACACGTTCTATTCCGATCCGACCGTGTTTTTTCTGTCGTTGCACCAGTGGCCGCACTATCCCGGATCCGGCGCGGTGCATGAGACGGGCGAGGGGCCAGGCGTGGGCACGACCCTGAATGTGCCTCTCCCTGCGGGCACGAGCGCAGATGTCTATCTCAAGCACTTCGAGGCGGCGATCCAGACCGCTCTCGAGCGCTTCCAGCCAGATTTTGTGCTGGTCTCCGCGGGATTTGATTGCATGGCAGGAGACCCGCTCGGGGAGTTCCTGCTGGAGCCGGAGCACCTCCACGGCATGACCCGTTTCATTATGGACAGGGCGGCCGCTACCTGTGGTGGGCGGGTGGTGGCGCTCCTGGAGGGTGGGTACGACCCGTCACGTCTTGGCCACGGCACGGTTGCCGTCATTCGTGCGCTGGCCAGCCTAGAAGGACCGGTCAGCGGTAGCGACGCTACGCGCGTTGCCCCGTAGGCGGGCGCAGGTACCTTTCTCCCCCATGTCATCCGCCGAAGACACCGAGGTGTACGCACCCTCAGTCCCGTCCATGCTCGACCTCGTCCGGATGAGTCCCAAGCGGCTCTTTCCTCCGGGCGGTGTCGATCTGTACAGGCAGATCGCAGTTCTCACTGAGATGGCGCCGGGGGTTGAAGTCCTCGACGTCGCTGCGGGGAAGGGCGTTCCACTCGAATATTTCGCCACTGAGTTTGGTGTCACGGCCTCTGGCG